>Ga0272449_1002481_pt1 | contig 17167 bp, 14 predicted proteins | sample YNPCB0241_FD_198679 | JGI IMG/M metagenome (GOLD analysis project Ga0272449, IMG submission 198679) | Hot spring sediment microbial communities from Yellowstone National Park, WY, United States - YNP-CB-024-1 | ecosystem: Environmental > Aquatic > Thermal springs > Hot (42-90C) > Sediment...
CCAGGAAGGTTGTCAGCTTACATCATAAGACTTTGTCAGAAGTTCTGGGCTTTTGGGAAAGAAGATCGGTGTGAACTCGGATCCAGATTTTATGAGCCTTGGATTGGAAATTATCGGAGATTGTTGAGCGAGATATAACCGGGGAAAGCTAAAGGGGGTACGAGGAACAAGGTGTCAGGATTAGCAGCGGGTGGCTTAGTGCCGGGAAACGCCAAGGTCCGTGTTCACCGGGAGGGTGAAAGCCGTGGATTGTTTGTGTGCCGGAATTCTTTTTGCCGACATTGCGTGTGCCCCGATACCGCGGTTGCCAAAGGCGGGAGAACTAATTCCCACCGATCGGATCCAATTGGCTTTGGGAGGATGTGCCTCCAATACCGCAGTGGATTTGGCGAAATTGGGTTTCCGGGTGGGGGTCTCCGGGTGTGTGGGTGATGACCCATTCGGTCGGGTCATTGTGGAAACTTTGGAGGCTGCAGGAGTAGATACCCGGGGGGTCCATCGGCTTCCTGGGGTTGGTTCGGCAGCAACGATGATCGTCAACGTTCAAGGGGAGGATCGCCGCTTCATCAGCACCGCCGGAGCAAATACCTTGTTCACGGTGGAGCATATCCCGAAGGATTGGGTCACGAGGGCCAAAGTCTTTTACGTGGGCGGGTACCTCATGATGCCAGGCCTAGAAACCGATGCGATGGTCGAGCTATTTCGTACTGCCCGGCAACATGGGGCCAAGACCGTGTTGGATGTGGTCCTTTTTGGAGGCGAACATTATGCCCGAACATTGGCCAAGATCCTCCCGGAGACCGATGTGTTTCTGCCAAACGACGACGAGGCCGAGATTATCACGGGGATAAAAGATCCCCTGCAGCAGGCAGAGCATTTCCGTCGCATGGGGGCTCGGACTGTGGTAATCACCATGGGCGAAAAAGGGTCTATCTTGGTAACCGATGGGTTGAGGGTTCGGGCAGGAGTTTACCCAGTTGAGTTTGTGGGAGGGGCAGGAGCGGGTGATGCCTTTGATGCTGGATTCATTGCCGGCATTCTTCTGGGAGAAGATCCTGTGGGGTGCCTCCGTTGGGGGAGTGCCTTGGGAGCAAGTTGTGTGCGTGCTATTGGAACTACGGAGAGTGTATTCAACCGCCAGGAGGCAGAAGAATTTATCCAGCAGCATCCCTTGCCCATCGAAAGATTGTGACGGAGAAAAGAATACTTTTTCGAACGTTTCGGTCCCGTTAGGGAAATCGTCGCATAAAACAAGTCTTTCACCGAAAGGGCAAATGAACGGGCAAGGTGGTCCGTTCGAGTGAGGGGTTTTCCAAATAAATTGCGGGCAGGGGTTCCCTTGTAGTTAGAAGAGAAGTCTTGTAGGGAGTTCGCGTGTCTCTTCGAAAGGGGCCCCGTAGGATAAAGGAAAAAAAATGAATCGGCCTGTGGAAAATTGTTCAGGTTGTCGTTAGCCTCCTAACCTGGAGAGCTAAGGGATGCAGAGAGCTTTTAGGGAATGAAAAGTACAGGCAACTGAAGGAATGATTTTCCGAGGCTGACTCCTTCGTTGGTCCACTTGTTTCGGGCACTATCTTACAGGAGCTGTGGGAGGACGGGGGACCTGCATTCAAGCTGGGGCTTTTACTCAGCGAAGTGGTAGGACCCACGGGAAAAATTAAGTCAAGAGGTAGCCACTTTAAAGTATTAGGAGTTGAGGGAGGATGGCCGAATATGCCACTTTAAAGATCGGTGATCGCGAGGTCCAGTTACCGATTATCCGTGGCACTTGTGGGGATCCGGCGATCGATATTACTCGCCTGCGAGAATTGACAGGATATATCGCCTACGATCCTGGCCTTGCCAACACGGCCGTGTGCAAAAGTGCTATTACTTTTGTCGATGGGGAGAAGGGCATTCTTCGCTATCGAGGGATTCCGATCGAGCAATTTATCCACAAACCGAACTTCGTCGAAGTCGCTTGGCTTCTGATTTTCGGTCGGCTGCCGACCCGTCAGGAGCTGACGCGATTTAGCGAACAACTTACAGAAAACGAGCTACTTCATGAGGGGTTGCGACTGCAATACCAACATATGCCGGTGGATGCACCTCCGATGGCTATCCTCTCGGCGATGCTGAACAATCTTGCATGTTTTCATCAGCAACTCCTGTGGGTAGGAGATGAGGAGTCGCTGGAGGCTGCAGCAGCCCGGCTGATCAGTAAGGTGCGAACTATCGCCGCTTTTTCCTACCGCCGATCGCAAGGTCTTCCCTTCATCTATCCGGATCCACATTTGCGGTATTGTGCGAATTTCCTTCACATGATGTTTTCTTTACCTTACAAGCAATATGTGATCACCCCGGAAATCGAAGATGCTTTAAACCTGGTCTTCATTCTGCATGCCGATCATGAACAAAACTGCAGCACCATGACGGTCCGTACCGTTGGTTCTGCTAGGGCCAACGTCTTTGCCTCGTGTGCGGCTGGGGTTTGTGCTTTGTGGGGACCTCTCCACGGCGGGGCAAATGTGGAAGTAATAGAAATGCTTGAGCAAATTCATAAAGGCGGGATGACCCCTGAGGAATGCATTCGCCTGGCTAAGGATAAATCGAATCCTTTCCGACTGTATGGCTTTGGTCATCGCATTTACAAGAACTACGATCCTCGAGCTCGGATTTTGAAGGACACATGCGAGCGAGTTTTCGCCACGCTTAAACACCATGATCCGCTGCTGGACATTGCTCGAAAATTGGAAGAGCTTGCTCTAAGCGATCCTTATTTTATTGAACGACGATTGTACCCCAATGTAGATTTTTATAGCGGCATTTTGCTACGGGCCATGGGAATCCCGAAGAATATGTTCACCGTATGTTTTGCAATCGGACGGTTGCCGGGTTGGATCGCTCAATGGCGGGAGCAGCACGAGGACCCCAACAGCCGAATTGTTCGCCCCCGGCAAGTGTACGTGGGCCCAGTAGAAATGCCGTACGTTCCCATCGACGAACGTACAATGAGCTAACCGGCTAATTCTGATCGATGGAGAAAGATTGATATAGAAATCGGTGGTTTTCGAGGCAGCCCTACCCGTCGATAGCTTGCAACTTGGTGTTACCAGCAAGCTTCACCGAAAAGGAGCATCTTTATGGCGAAGGTTCTTTTGCCGGTTGGCGACGCCACGGAAGTGCTCGATACCATGTACCCGTACTTTCGATTGCCGGAAGACGGCTTCGAGGTGGTGGTTGCTGGGCCGGAAGCTCGGCTTTACCACATGGTGCTGCATGAAATTCCTCCTAACGCTGATCCTCCGTGGGATATAACCGAGGAGCGGCCGGGGTACCATATCCGGGCAACAGTGGCGTTTCGGGACATAAGGCCGGAGGAGTTTGTTGGCTTGTTTCTTTCCGGCGGGCGTGCTCCAGAGTATCTCCGCTACAACGCGGATCTTCTTCGGATAACCCGCCATTTCTTCGAGGTGGGAAAGCCGGTGGCCTGCGTCTGTCACGGGATCGAAATATTGACAGCCGCCGATTGCATTCGAGGACGGACGGTAACAACAGTAGCCAAATGTGCACTGGATGCTGCTCAGGGTGGTGCCAACTATGTGGATCGTCCGGTCGTGGTCGACGGCAATCTGGTCACCGCTCGCACCTGGCACGACAACACTTGGTTACTGAAACATTTCGTTCAGATGCTTAAGGACTGGGTGGCAGCCCACGGGGATCGGGGGTAGGTCTTTCTAAAGGTAGATCGCTCCACAAGATTTTTCGGAAATGGTCGGCGAGCCCCTGGGTTAGATTGTGCCTTCCACAAGCTTTCTCGTTTACTGTGGTTGGTCTTTGTAGGGGTTGCTGTTTGTAAGGGGCTGTTGAAGTTGGATTTGCCGGTTTAGGAGATTCCGGGGTAGTCAATAAAGCGGATTAACTGACCATGGCGGAAAACCTGGTGGGGCAGTATCCCGAGGTAGGTGAAGGAAACTGGTGTTTGCCGATCGCGTGGGAAGAGGTGCTCGATGATTGCTCACTCCCGATCAAAATGGTCAGGCGTGGTTGACCGACGGAGCTTTCTTTTCCAAGGATTGATTGGCGGTGCGGTGGCCGGTGCGGGCGGTGGATGGATTCGATCCTGGGGGGCAGGAACTTTTTCCGACGAACGTGGGGGCAACCAGGGCGGTCCAAAGCTCAATGGTGAACCTTTCCGCTTGAAGTATCTGCTTGCTTCGAGTCTCTTCGGCACTCTGCCCTTAGAGGTGGTGCTTTCTTCGGCTAGCAAAACCGGAGCCGAGGCGGTCGATCTTTGGCCGCGGCCCCATGCAAACCATCGCGAGCAAATGGAAGAGTTGGGGCTGGAGCGATCTCTTGCTCTCTGCACAAAATACAACACTCGAATTGGGGCCTTGTCGCGGTACGACTTGGGACCATTTGGGCTTGCCAAGGAGATGGCGGTGGCCAGGGAATTGGGGGCAGAAATGATTGTCACTGGCTGTGGCAGAGGAAAGCCTGCCGATCCGAAGGCCACGGAAAAGGCGGTGGAGGCTTTAATTCAAGATCTTCGCCCGGTGGCCGAATGTGCTGAAAAAGAGGGCGTCAGAGTGGCCATCGAAAACCACTCCGGTACCCTTCTGGCCACACCAGAATCTGTACGATGGTTTCTCCAGAAAAATCCTTATCCCAGAATCGGTCTGGCTTTGGCACCCTATCACTTGCCTCAGGATCCCCAGTTAATTGCCAAGCTGATCGAAGAGGCAGGGAAGCAATTATTTGTTTTCTATGCTTGGCAATACGGAAAGGGATGCATGCAGAAACTTCCTAAGGAGGAAGAACTCGAGCAACTGCCGGGCAGGGGTCCTCTAGATTTCCGGCCGATTATGGCTGCTTTGCAGAAAATTCGATTCAGCGGGTGGACAGAAATTTTCATGCATCCTTATCCCCGAGGAGTGCCCATGCTCGATACGCCCGAACAAATTGTGGAAGAACTAAACCGGTCTCGGGAGTATCTGGAACGGTCTTTAGTTCCGGCCGTTAACGGAAGTTGACCCAAGAAACAAACCGAAGGTAAAGAACTTACCCGATTAACATTGAGGGCCAAGCCGTTGATATTTTCCAGCCTAGTTCGGCCCCGAATTTCCGTCGGTAGAAAGACCTCACCGATTGACGCCAATTATTAAGGCGTTCCCGGCGGTTATCCCTCCTCACCCCCGGGAGATTTGAGGGATGCACCCGGCAGGTAAGACGAACCGACTCCCCACGACGGAGAAAAACACCGAGAGGCAAGAATGTGCCGCCGCGAATGGTTTTGATCGAGGGCCTGAACCTGTACTTTCGGGTGAAATCCCCCAATGATGCCGAGCTGAAAAACCGCGGGTTGTTCCTGCCGGCTGGGAGAAGAGTTTTCCCTGAGGTACGACAAACGTGGGTTCAAAATAGTTCCCTGGAACCTCCTATTGATAATTGGATGCATTAAAAAGGTGCCTTGGATTTCCTCATAGTTTCTTAAGTTGCTCGGCTACTTACTGTGGTTGCTGACGCCTACTGGCCCATCTGGGACAAACTGCTCACAGGAGTTTCTCCTCGTTCGCTAGTGTACAGCTGCCGAAGGTAAGACAGCAATAAAGCAGAAGTCAAGCATGTCCCTCCGCGAGGATACACCAAAGTATGCGTTTCGGTCTTGACGAGAATCTATCAACAATGCCTTTGGGCTGTTAAGGTGGGCACCTACAAGCCTACCGTGAGAAAAGAGGGGAGAAAACAACGAATAGAATAGTTTCAGCATTTAAGGGCCGAGATAATTCACAGCTTTCTCCGATGCTTATAATAGGTGTGATCTTGTACAGACACCATGGTCGATTTTTAAGTTGTATGATTCGGCTTAACCATGTGAAAGAAGGGCTTTGAGCGAAGCACAGGGGAGTCTTCGATGGCGAGGTTTATCGACTTATCTCAGACGTTGTACGACGGGATGCCCAGTTACCCAAGTGACCCTCCGTTCCGAATCGAATCGTTTCGCAGCATGAAGGAGCACGGAGTTCGGGTAAGTCGATTGGAACTGGGCACACACCAGGGTACCCATTTGGACGCTCCGGCCCATTTTTATGCCGACGGTGCTACCGTGGAAGAGATACCATTAGAGAGATTTTTCGGGCCGGCAGTCCTCGTGGATTTAGCCCCCGGAGAAGGCTTGGCTGCAAAGACGCCGATTACACCCGAGATGCTTTCCCCCCATCGGGGAAAGTTCGAGATAGGCGGAAAAGTCATCATCCGTACAGGTTGGGAAAGGATGGTGGGCAAAGAGGGTTACTTCACCGATTTGCCCTCCCTCACTTTAGAAGCTGCCCAGTGGATTGCGGAAACCAAGATTGGCCTTTTGGGCGTTGACCTTCCTACACCCAGCAAGATTGCCGGCCGGGCGGTCCATTATGCCCTTTTGGCCAAGGGGACAGAGATCATCCTCCTCGAAGGATTAGTGAATCTTCATCTATTGCCCGAGCGATTTACTCTGGTTGCCTTTCCGCTACGACTTCGCGGCGGTGATGGCTCACCAGTGAGAGCTGTAGCTATCGTCGAAGATTAGGTGGCAACCTTTACAACTTCCCCCAGTTGGGGGCAGAACAAAAGCCCGCCTAGGCCTTCGAGTTCCGGCCTACCGCTGGCTGTGAACCTTTACTTCTTAAAGAAATTTGCCCTCATGGCCAGAGTCCTCCGATTGGAAACCTGGTAGTTACTGCCTCAGAACATTCCATGGAATCATCGGTCTTTCGTCACTTTGGTCGGAATGCATGGCAGTCGGCGATTTATTGGCGATGACCAAGGAAGACAGAAGATCTAGCTGCATGTCTCAAAGTTTCCCGAGGGGCTGCTTGGCAGTTTTCGTAGTTTCTAAGGATGTGGCCTACCTGGCTGAATTCGCTGGTGAACGTGTACATTTCACACCTTTCAAGCCACGTTTCGTGAAGGACCGGAAGGTGGTACCCTTTATGTGACTAGATGAAAACTCCCAGATTTTGATGCCCCTTTGAAGTTCCCCGGCTCTCTTTGAACTCCTCGCCGGGATTTTATCTTGCCGGAAGTTGCAGGTGAGAAAGCCTTGAGATTTTTCAACAGAATTTGGCATTTTCTTGAAGTCGGAAGGGGTAGTTAGAGTAGGTTCGGACTTGTCAACTGTGACCCGAAGATGAGTTACTTTCCTTGACATTCGGCAATTATTGGAAGCACGGGGAAGCCGGGGTTCGGCAAAAGTCTGCTGAACACGGAGAACTATTTGATCTTCCTTCGTTGCAGAGGGCACTGAGGCAATACTTCAAGCGGTTTTTCAAAGGCCAGAACGTTGTCGCCCGTGCAGTTTGGTAGTGGGGAGAAAGATGATGAGCCGAATTTACGAGGAACAGGATTTTGTTCCCGTTGCTTCCCTGCCTGAGAAACCTACCTTTTTGCCGGGTACCCAGATTGAGATTGTTCGCCCCATCGGGTCGCCAGGGGTTTTTCAATACGTCTTTTTCGATTTCGACGGTACCCTGAGCCTTATTCGCGAGGGCTGGCAAGCGGTGATGATCCCGATGATGGTAGAAGAACTCCTCGCCACAGGCACCGGCGAGAGCCGCGAGGAATTGGAGCGGCTAGTCAGCGAGTTTGTTGCAAATCTCACCGGCAAACAAACGATCTACCAAATGATTCGGCTCGCAGAGGAAATTCGAAAGCGGGGCAAAACTCCTGAAGACCCATTGGTATACAAACGTCGATACCACGACCGGCTAATGGAGCGGATCGCTCACCGCCGGGAGGCCCTCCGCGAAGGAAAGATTTCCCCCGAGGAGATGCTGGTACCGGGGGCCCTTTCGTTTCTGAACTATCTGAAACAAAAAGGGCTGAAGCTTTACCTAGCAAGCGGAACCGATGAGGTTTATGTCCGCGAAGAAGCAAGACTCCTTGGGTTAGACCATTACTTTGGTGACCACATTTACGGGGCAATCGACGCTTACCAAACCTTCTCCAAGGCCACGGTGATCGAGCGATTACTCACGGAGAATCAAATCCCCGGAGCACATCTTCTCGGGTTTGGGGATGGATTTGTGGACATACAAACAGTAAAGACAGTCGGTGGCACAGCCATTGCTGTGGCGAGTGATGAACGGAACCGTTCGGGAAAGCCTGACCTGTGGAAGCGGGAACGACTGATTCGGGCGGGTGCAGATCTGGTGATACCGGATTACCAGGAATGGCCGGCACTTGTCGCTTATCTTTGGGGAGAGAAACCTGCTTGACAAATGTCGTCTTGTCCATCCACTAGCGGCAGGCGTGACCTGAAAACTCCAGCTCTACCCAAAGCTATGCGAGGTGTCCTGTGCATGCATCATGGAAGGTGGCGATAGCGATCCATTCTGATAGTCCTCTCACTCCCTGCCGCGGAATAGAAAAACCGTTGCCTTGCCAAAGTTGTTTCGGAGTGGCGACGGGGCACCACCTACTTATGAACCTTTGGAAACTCAGAAAAATTCACCCATCAAAGGGGTAGGTCCGATGTGTGGATAGTTTCCTCGGATACTTGACTGCCGATCATGTTTTATCCACTCCGCTCGCACACCCCAGCAGAATACTCCAGGGGGTTCCCTTTCTTCGGGCAAGTAGGACCTTGGAGACTTCATAAATATCCACCGGCTTGAGCGGCAAGAAATCGAGGAATAGCAGAAGGAATTGCACCTACTTTGTGGCCGCAGGGGATGTGTCGGATGAAGAACGTTTCGGATGAACAAAGTAGGCGATCGCTGGGGAATGATCGAGCAAGCAAGGCTACAAATGGGGCGAAAATTAAAGAGCTTAGGAAACCTGAAGAAAATCGTTAGAAAGGTAGAGCTCGAGGCCACGTTCTCCGGGGCAAAAGTGCCCTTGGCCGGCCGGGGTTTGAACCCTATACTTCGACACCTATTCAGCCCAAGGGGGCAACGAGTCACGCGGATAGCACAGTCCGAACCACCGCTTGAAGTAACTCTCCCAAGGATCAAAACTTACGGCTTTTGCCAAGTTCAAAGGGAAAAAACGGGCCCGCGAGTTCTGCCTTCTCAGGGATTTGGGAGAAATGGACTGCGGTGGAATAAAGCGTTTCCGAATCGGAGGATTTCTGAGACACCTCCTTACGAAATCTGGCTAACAAAAGACGAGGTTTGCTTGCTCTAGCAAACCTTAGCGAAGTTGTCCCTTTTGCTTTCTCTTCTCGGGAATATGTTCAGCGGGTGGAAATATCGCCGATTCCCGGTCATCAGGGTTGCGAACGCTGGATCATCCGGGCGAGTCTCTCATCCAGGCGTTATGTGTCGAAAAGTTTGGAAAACAACTCATATCGTCTTTGAACAAGGCAGCTCAATACCACCGAAGGTTGTGTTCGCGGAGACCGCCGGGGTTACCAACGGGCAGAGAACCTCCGAGAGCACGTGAGGGGTGTGAGTTGTTGCTGCCGGTTGGCCCGATTCCGATGCAAACCGGGCCAGGGTTTGTTTCCTTGGTAAGCTCCGGCCGGAAAAGAGGTAAAGTCTCTTTTCATGTTCTTTTTAAGAAATCGATACCTCCCGGATTTTCTGGACGGGGACCCTCAGGGGAAATCCGAGGGTCCTGTCTTCGGGAGACGGACAAAATTGTGGAAAAAGGCGGGGAGGAAGATAAGAAGGCTGAGGTGAACTCCTCTCACTGCGATCGTTTGTTAGGAAGAATTTCCCGAGAGGGAGGTTTTTTCTTCCCAGAAAATTGGCTAGCTGAGGATCGCCGGGACTAGGTCTGTGGGCCAATCGGTGTGGATTCGCTAAGTTGCCGCGGGGGAAAATATTTGGTCATCCCTGAGGACTCTGGCCCAGAACCCCGGCCTTTAGAAGCTGGACCTAAATAGTCCAGCTGGATCCTAACCTTTTTCTGACGGAGCCTCAGGCACTCTGGGACTAAGATTTTGGCGGCAGGCCACTCCTTCTGGACGGAGGGATAGCCGGGATCATGGCACTTCTCGACGAAAAGGACACTCACACGGATCTTTGGGTGAGGGGGTGAGGAATGCTCCGCTGGTGCCGGGCAGTGGCCATGTTTTTGGGTTTGGCCGTCGCAGGCTGTGCCGGCAATTCTCTGTTGGTTAAAGGCCAGTTGGAGCAGGCCCAACAGCAGCAGATGGCCCTTGCCCGTCAAAATCAAGAACTTCAAACCCGAATAGCAGCCCTAGATGAAGACAACAAGCGGCTCCAAGCGTTAGTGGCTCAAACGCAACAGCGAGCGGAGCTACTGGAACAGCAGGCAGCACTCCTTCGGGAGCAACTGTCCAGTCTGACGGCCCAACTTGCCCGGGTACAGCAGGAAAAGGAAGCAGCCGAGCAGAAAAGCCAGGCATTAACTGCCTCCCTTCAACGGCAACAGCCCGTTACATTCACGCCGAACACGAGCATTCTTACGGTGCTGCCGCAGTTTCAGGATCCTGGGATTCAAGTACGTCGCGATGGAGATGTGATTCGAGTCTCCGTGCCTGCCGAGCGACTGTTCGACGGGGAAACCGCGGTGATCCGTCCTGAGGGAATAAGTCTATTAACCCAGATAGCTGCCGAGCTTGCCCGTCTTTATCCTAAGCAGCGGATCGCCGTGGAAGGACACGTGGATGCCGACGCCCCGCACACTTATCTCTGGCGAAATGCGATGCATCTGTCCACCGCCTGGGCCATCGCTGTGTACGAAGCCCTCCTTCAGCAGAAGATCCTTCGTCCGGAGCAACTCTTCGTCGTAGGACACGGCAATCGTTATCCCATTGCCCCCAACACCACCGATAGTGGCCGGAAGGCAAATCGACGAATCGAGCTTGTCATTTACCCGGAAACAGTAAGTTAAAGCTTCTTCCTGTGCTACCATCTCGCGAACAATGATTTCCGGAAGAATTTCCCCTCCACACTAAAATTCCGCCGGATAAAGCGAAACTTATTTCGGAAAAGTTTGGGGCAACCTTTCTTGGTATCCCCAGCCCTTTAGCTGCCCCCTTGCTTTCCCCCCCGAAAACACACATTTGAGCCGAGTAAGCCTGCACAAGCAAACCCTGGATCGGCAGCAGACTTTAAAGATAGCAATCGGAAACCGTGGACAAATTCATGAGACGAGCGGAAACTCGGAAAATGGCAACTTAGCCGTAACTTGTTCTGGTCTCAGAAATTAAGGCAACTCCGGTTGCCGTGGGCTTTTCTGTCATTAAATGTAAACCCGTACGGTTTGTACTACCTAATGACCTCGGAAAGAATGGGGCCAACTTCAAACCGGCATGGTCTTGGTAATTTGAGCCACTCTCTTAAGTAAATTGCCCCCCGTCAGCTCGGGGATGCTTTTGCGAATTCCGTGCTCAATGCCTTGAGAGCTTCTTCTCTGCTCGGGTAAATTTGCCACAAGGTATTCAAGCGTGTTATACGGAGGACATCCGCACAAAACGTGCCTACCCCACAAAGGGCCAGGGTACCCTGTCGTTGTTTCAACCGTTTCCAGCCGCGAACAAGTACTTCCAAAAAGTTGGATCCTACATAGCTCACCCCTGTAAGATCCACGAGCAAGCAAGGTGGTTCTGCCTTTTCGGCCTCCGTTAGAAGAGCAGTCGTGAATTCCTGAAGTAACGGTTCATTGAGGGCCTCATACTTACCTCCCAGGTCCACGACGGTGATGTTTTGTTCCTTAACTACATTCACCATGATCTCCACCCTGGCTAATGGCTCCAATTGGTCCCCTTATCGCCTCATGCCTGACTTCCCCAATCAGACTCGAGGTTGCTAGCACCCTCCTGTGCAACTTACCACCTGCATCTATCCCGGGGGTTTTTCACGAGAATCTCCTGGGCTAGGGGACAACCTTTTCAAGAATTTCCTCGCTTCGTTCATGCACCAGTTTAACGAGAAATTGTACATTTTCGAGTGGTGTCTGAGGCAGAACCCCATGTCCGAGGTTAAATATGTACCCGGGACGGCCGTTCCACTGGCGAAGGATTTCTTCCACCGCTTTCTCAATTCTCTCCCGAGGTCCAAGAAGCACTGCTGGGTCCAGATTACCCTGAATTGCCTTCCGGTCGCCCAGGAGGTTCCAAGCATCTTCAAGGCGAATCCGCCAATCTAACCCGATCACAGTTCCTCCCACTTTGTCTATCCATGGTAAGAGGGCGGGATTTCCCGTAACAAAATGAATTGTTGGAACCTCAGGCGGGAGGACGTCAAACACAGCTTGGGTCGCTGGGGCCACGAAGTGTTTGTAGTCCTCCGGTCCCAGGCACCCGGCCCAGGTATCAAAAATCTGCACAGCAGATACACCCGCCACGATTTGGGCAACCAAGAATTTTCCGATTGCCTCGGCAAGGAGGTTCATTAAGGCGAACCAAGCATCTTCGTGTTGGTACATGAACTGCTTCGTGCGTACAAAGGAGGTTCCCCCGCTCTGACCTTCAATAGCATAACTTGCAAGGGTAAAAGGGGCACCGGCAAAGCCGATCAGGGGTAATCCCGGGGCGATACATTCTCGCGTTTTTCGGATCGCTGCAAAAACAAACTCCAAGGAGTCTAATTTCTCGAGCGGTTGCAACCGGTGGATGTCCTCGGAAAGGCGAATGGGGTTAAGTATTCGTGGGCCGTCTTCCGTAAAGATGAGTTTCAGTCCCAGGGGCTCCAGAAGCACAAGGAGATCGGAAAAGAGGATGGCTGCGTCGACCCCTAACCTCTCTACGGCGATTTGCATGACTTTAGCACATCGATCGGGATCTTTGCAGAATGTGAGGAAATCGTCGCCATTGCGAATGACTCGGTATTCGGGCATATATCGGCCGGCCTGACGCATCAGCCAAACGGGTAGTCGGTCGACGGGTTCTCGCCTCGCCGCCCGCATAAACCGGCTATTCCACCATTCCGGCCGATTCATATTGCCACTTTCATCATCTGTTACCATGTTTTTCTCTCTTGGTCACTTTTGTTCCGTAACGTGAGCTTTCACGTTGGAACAAGGCTCCGGAGATGTCGAATTTGAGGTCGCCATCCTCATCCGCAATCTCTTTTCCGAGGTTGCCCTTCTCGCTGCAACGGGATCTGTAGATCCTGTTGGAAGCCCCGGGGCCCGACAGGACCCGCGTCCGCCCAGACTTATAAGGCAGCAACGCCAAAAGTATCGGTTCAAGGGAATGCCGAAACTTGCCAGAAATGGAACGATGTTGTTCATCCGATGCTCTATTACCCCTGCCCGGACGAGCCAAGGGTTCCCGAAAAAGACTGGGGCCCCCTTCCGGTTTCTCGGCCACTCGGTTAGGTCTGGGGCGTCAAACGGGCTTCACCTTCGCAACCTCCTTTGGAATTTCGCCGCCAGATGTAACCAGATGCAAGTAGAATTCCGCGTCTTTCCCGCGAGGTTTTGCACATTTTAGGAAAGGATGGGCCTTAATCCCCAAAAAACCAGAGGGGCCCTGCTCGAAGCCAACACTTCTGGGAAGACCTTCCTATTTATTACCTCAACGATAAATCTTGTGTTGTTTTTGGAACCGCTTGCCTTCTTGGCGGATCGAGGCAACTCACAATTTTGTGGAGCATCGGGCCTTCCGCCAATTAAGGCATTTCGAAATTCTGAACAATCTACCGCGACACAGGAGTGGGCCCAATTTTTCCGACCGTTTTCTCGTCCCTTTGGCTACGTGCTGGTGGTGCTGGCCACTGCTTACTCATTGGAGGGGAATTGTCCAGAGGATCGGTCTCCCTGACGTATGGCAAATACCACCCCAATGGCGGTATTTTCCAAACAACTCTTATTTTTTGTAAGGAATTCGGCTACCTCTTCCAGCGGTGCCAATCCCTTCTTCCAAGCGGGTGCAGGTGCTTTTGCCAGGCCACGGGCGAAATTTGTCGGCTGTTTTGCAATTTGGGGATACCGCGGTATCTGCCTTTTGCACGAGGTGGGTATTTCATGGGAGCTCGGTCTGCAAGTGCTGTCGGCTTTTTTACTTGGGGACCGGGCCGATGGGTCATTAGGGCCTATTTCGCCCCCTTCGGAAAAAACCGATCTCGGCCTAGTCGAGGGTAACCCGTTAGAATGGCAATTTCCGTGGGATTGGTGAATTGGGGAAAAAGCAGACCGTCTTGCAAGCCGGCCTTCCGAAAGCCCAGGAGGTGGAAGTCTTGGCTGTCCGTGGATATCTCGAGAGGTTTTGTGCTAGCAGGAAAGCTTGCAATTCCCGGTGCTAGTGTGGTGTAAATGGAGGTGACCGTCCATAGCCGCCCAGGCCTTGTAGATTTGGGCAGCCCCGTTTCGGCCCCCGAGTGAACGGGTAAATCGGTGCAATCCACGCCTTCGGGGTAGGCCTTCTTTGTGCAACTGCATGAAGAGGACTAACGAGGGTTCCAAGAATTGGGGTACCTCCTGCCGATGCCGCTTAAGCCCGAAACCCGAGAACTGGGAATCACCGGGTTGATAGGAATAGATGTTCACTCAGACAACCAAAGGGAGTTCTAAGTGGAATTGCCCTAAGTTTCAGATTCCGATGCCAAGGACATGGGCCGGCGTTGAGAAAGTTTTTCCGTGAATTTTGATGCACGCTTGCTTCTGCCCACTGAATTAATACCGGTTTCCGGATCATTAGGGGCCCGTTTTTAAATCATCAGATACGGACCCTCGGCCACAGCTGCCGGAGACACAACGCATCTTCCCCTAGGGTGAGATGTTCGGTGTACGGATTGGGAATTACGCAAAAGTTCATCCCAGTGGCCCCGGGGCATCGCGGGTCTAGAGAAATTCATTCGGTTACTCCCGCACTCATAAAGAGTGTTAAGAACAACCCCGTGCAGTTTGTGGACCTCGGGTTAGTAGCCAGTTCTGGGGCAGGCTTGGGGAATGTTCGAAGGAGGAGGGTCGCAGCCCGGAGGGTGGCGACAAAGACTGGGCAGGGGAATTTAGGGCGAGAAGGGGTCCGGCCTCTTTGGGGTATTAGGTCGGCATGGACCGGTTAAGCCGCGGGCAAAATGGGATCCTGGTGATATTAACCTCTGTTTGGATGGCGGGGTCGGGTTGCGCGCCATACCAGAACGCCACCGTACTCCCTCCAGAAGGAATATTGGCTCCCCCTGCTCCCCCAGTGCAACCGCCACAACCGGCTCCTCAGCTTCAGCCGCTTTTGCCTGGCCCTACGGTGGCCCCTCCCGCCCCTAGTTCGGAGCCTACTGCTCCCATATATCGGGAAATTCCCTCTCCCATGCGGCTTCAAGACCGGGTTGCTGTTATCGTGCAGCCAGAAGAGAGTATTTCCCCCGTGCGAAGTGAAGTGATTCTCGTGGCTAGTGTCCTGGGATCGGATGGGTATTTGCGGACCAACGAGCCAGTTCATTGGCACCTTGATCCCAATGGGGTAGGTCAAATTGTGGACGTTTGTCCGGGGAGTTTTGTGGACTGGTTGGTTGGCGATTTCACCCGGCCCCGAAAGGTCTCGAATCATTATGCGGTCACATCCACTAGCCGGCGATACCTGTTGCTGACTCGCGGCACGGTCAACCCAGAGGATGATATTTCTATTCTTGCAGGGCAAACGTGGATCTCTGTGAGTTCTGCCGTCGAGGGGACTAGCATCGTGACGGCGTTCGCTCCGGGAGTCCGGGACTGGACTCGGCGAACCCAGACGGCTCGGGTTCATTGGGTGGATGCTCAGTGGACTTTTCCCTCGCCAGCGATTGTACCGGCTGGCAGTCGGCATCAGCTAGTGACCACTGTTACCCGACAGTCGGACCAAGCACCACGAGTGGGGTGGCTTGTTCGATACCAGGTCCGGAGTGGTCCTCCGGCGGGGTTTCTTCCGGGAGGGGAGGCCGTCGCCGAGGTTGCCACCAACGAGGCGGGACAGGCAATTGTGGAAATCCTGGAGCAACAGCCTGTTGCCGGTACCACAACGATCGGCATGGAATTAGTTAAGCCTGACACTTTGGATAGTAGCGGTCGGCCACTGGTAGTCGGCCGGGGAATAACGCATATCACTTGGTCCTCGCCGGGACTTACCTTGCGGAAGTCCGCCCCCGCTAACGTGCCCGTGGGGGGAAGGATCGAGTACCGGATCGAAATAGCCAACCCAGGAGATTTGCCTGCCGCCGATGTAACCGTGATAGATTCCTTGCCGGCGGGAATCAGCTTCTCTAAGAGTTCGCCGGAGCCAAGCGAGAATCTTTCGGCCCAACGAGAACTCCGGTGGAAATTAGGTACTTTGGCCGCCGGCGAAAGTCGGGCCGTGATCCTGGAATGCATCGCGGAACGGCCTGGTCGCATCGAAAACATAGTAATCGCCACAGCCCACGGGGGCCTTCAAGCCCGGAGTTCTGCAGTAACCGAGGTCGGGGCACCCAGTCTTCAGGTCCGCGTAAAAGGACCTCGCTCGGCCACGTTGAATGAGACCGTGCGGTTTGCGATTGAGCTTACCAACGGCGGAACGCAGCCGCTGCCCGGCTTGGTACTTCGAGCCCGGTTTGATCGAGGATTGCGACATGTGGCTGCTCCAAGTCCGATTGAACGCGATTTGGGCAAAACCCTTCAGCCGGGGCAAACGGAGCAGGTGGGGGTAGAGTTTCAGGCTGTGGAAAAGGGTGAGCAGTGCGTGGTCATCGAAGTGTTGAGCGAAGGGGTTGTGTTGGCTTCCGACCGGCAGTGTGTTCAGGTCAGCGATACTTTGCCTTCGGAAAGTGCCCCGACCGGGGCTCAGAAGGGAGCCAGACCAACTGAGCCTTCGCCTGTTCCAGGAGTCTCCCCCGTCCGCAGTCAGTTACAGTTACGAGTTTTAGGACCTGAGACGGCCCGGGTGGGGGAGATGATAGAGTTTGTGATCGATTTGACGAATCCCGGACCGGGATCGGTCGACAACATTCAGCTTACCTGCAGAATCGAACCTCCGCTGCAGCCCCGGTTTGCAAGTGGGGGGTTTGAACCTCGCCGGGCAGGCGAAGTGACCGCCCCCTTCGTTTGGCGGAGAGAAAGTATCCCGGCAAATCAGACAGTGCAATATCGCCTTCAGTGTGCTGCTGTACAACAAGCCCCACAAGCATGCCTGACGGTCGAGGTGACCACGGGGGAGGGAGGTCGGTTGTCGGAGAAGAAGTGTGTCTCTGTTTTAGCTGCCGAAAAAGAGCCTCCTGCTACGGTTTCCGGAATGCCCTCAGGCCGACCTCCGAGTCCCTGGTTAAAAGAGAGTCTGCCCTCCCGC
>Ga0272449_1002482_pt1 | contig 17156 bp, 20 predicted proteins | sample YNPCB0241_FD_198679 | JGI IMG/M metagenome (GOLD analysis project Ga0272449, IMG submission 198679) | Hot spring sediment microbial communities from Yellowstone National Park, WY, United States - YNP-CB-024-1 | ecosystem: Environmental > Aquatic > Thermal springs > Hot (42-90C) > Sediment...
ATTGAAAATCCCCTGAAGTTGTCTTTTGAGTTTATTTCTCTTATGTCCTTCCAGCAGCCTTTTGTATGCGTACCTCATGCAGGACGTCCATCTTCTCATAAGGTCCAATACCTTCTGCTTATCCTCGCTGCTGCCAAAAATCAACTTAGCCTGGATGGTTATCATGTTTTTAACACCTCGAATTAATTTTGGTATTTTATACGCTTAATAGTATCATCTAACTCTATCTAATAAAAAGTTATACCTTTTTGCCTTGTTGTTGTCAACTATTTAGAACCTCCTGATGTTTAAGTTTAAAAACTTCTATTTTTCAATAATACTAGGTGAAACAGCAAAATTCAATACTGTCAAAAAAAAGCTGCCCAAACTTTAAAGGCTGTTTTGGGCAGCGTGTGCACAACCTACTTTAAATCAAACCTTTCTTTTATAATCTGAACAGCTTTTTCCTCGTCTTTCTGGTCAATCAAATATGATATGTCAACCTCACTTGTTGTTACCATCTTAAGTTCAACACCTGCTTCAGCTAAAGTGGTAAAAAGTGATGCAGCAACGCCGGGAATGTCTTTCATTGCCTCACCGAAGATAGAAAGCTTGCTTAAGCCCGACACGATATCAATTCTCAGGTGAGGAATCTCTTTTTTGAACTTGCTGAGTGCTGAGATTGCCTTTGGTACATTTTCTTCGTCAAGGCTAAATGATAGGTTTATGTTTCCTTTATAAGGTGCTGTTTGGCTTATCATATCAATATTTATTCCATGGTTTGCCACTTCATTAAAGATGGAGGCTATCAGGTCAATCTTGTTTGGAACATTGTCAAGGGTTATCATGGCAACGTTCTGGGTGACATTTAAATTTGTCACAGGCTTCAAATTTAAAACACCTCACATTGAGTTAATCAAGTCTTTCATATTATATATACCCGCGCCTTTGCCTATCATAAACATTGCAGCCTTGATTGCACCATTAGCAAAGATTTCTTTTGAGAGTGCTGTATGCTTTATCTCAATAATCTCATCAGGGCCGGCAAAAATGACACTGTGTTCACCTACAATTGTTCCACCGCGTATTGATGCAATACCAATTTCATTTTGTTGTCTTTTCTTTCTTCTTGTGTGTCTATCATAGATGTACTCATAGGAATTATTTGCAATTTCATTTATTGCATCAGCAAGCATCAGGGCTGTGCCAGAAGGTGAATCTATTTTCTGGTTGTGGTGTTTTTCAATGATTTCAATATCAAATGAAGGACCAAGAGCCTTATAAGCCTTTTGAATAAGCTCTGCAACAAGATTTACTCCCAAAGACATATTGGCAGACCAGAAAATAGGAATTTGTTTTGAATATTCTAAAATTTTAGCTTTCTGGTCAGATGTAAAGCCTGTTGTTGCTATTACAACTGGTTTGTTTTTCTGCTTTGCAAACTCAAGAATTTTCATTGTTGCTTCAGGAAGGGAAAAGTCAATTATGACATCAAAGTTTTCAACCACTTCCTCTGGACTTTGGTAAACAGGATACTCAAAGTTTTTGACTGTGTTTAAGTCAACCCCTGCGACAATTTTAATATTGTCATAGTTCTTAACAACTCTGCTCACAACCTGACCCATTTTACCATTGCAGCCATTAAGTAAGATGCTAATCATTTGTGTCTCACATCCAATCCTTGTTATTATTTTATTCTCATTCTTTTATTGAAATGCCATAGTCAACAAGTGCTTTTTTAAGAATTTCCCTGTTCTTTTCTGTCATGGCAGCAAGCGGCAATCTTGGTTTTCCAACATTAAATCCCATCATATTCATAGCTTCTTTTACAGGAATTGGGTTTACCTCAATAAAGAGTGCTTTGATTATAGGAAGAAGCTTTAGCTGAAGCTGTCTTGCTTTTTCAATTTCACCGTTTAAGAAATATTCAACAATGTCATGTGTTTCATCAGGCAGAATATTCGCCAGCACTGAAATAACACCGATTCCACCCACAGAGAGAATGGGTACTATCTGGTCATCATTTCCAGAATAGATATCAATTTCAGGACAGAGCATAGCAATTTCGGCAACCTGTGTGATGTTGCCACTTGCTTCTTTTATCGCTTTTATGTTTGGAAGTTTTGCAAGTTCTTTCATGGTTTCAGGCAAGACATTTAGCCCTGTCCTTGACGGTACATTGTAAACAATAATAGGAATTGATACAGCATCATTTATTCTTTGAAAGTGCTCGATCAATCCTTTTTGAGTTGTTTTGTTATAATATGGTGTTACATGCAAAAGACCATCTGCGCCAAGCTCCTGTGCTTTTTTGGAAAGATAAACTGCATGTTTTGTATGATTACTACCAACACCAGCAATAACAGGTTTTCTACCAGCTACCCTGTCAATTACAAATCTGATTACTTCTAAATGTTCGTCATCTGGCATTGTTGAAGGCTCTCCGGTTGTACCACATACAATGATTGCGTCAGTCTTGTGCTCTAAGTGAAAGTCAACAAGCCTTCCAAGAGTTTCAAAGTCTACACTTTCCTCGTCTTTAAAAGGTGTTATTAAAGCAACACCTGAGCCTTTAAAGAGTGCCATAGCCTATAAAACCTCCCAATTTATTCAAACTTTTTAATTATAGCCACCTTTCAATTAGCTAAAGAAATATTCTATTACCTTTTCAGCAATCTGAACAGCATTTGTTGCCGCTCCTTTTCTTATATTGTCTGCAACAACCCATAAATTGACCCCATTTTCAACAGATTCATCTCTTCTAATTCTTCCAACGAAGACTTCATCTTTTCCAGAAACATAAATTGGCATTGGGTATAAAAGATTTGCAGGGTCGTCCTGAACAACCACGCCTGGAGCATTCTTGAGAATTTCTTTTAACTCTTCTAAATCAAACTGTTTTTCGAATTCCACATTTATTGATTCGCTGTGACCGTTGAAAACAGGTACTCTCACAGTTGTTGCAGTAATCTTTATAGAGTCGTCATGTAAAATCTTTTTTGTCTCGTTTATCATCTTCATCTCTTCTTTTGTATATCCATTTTCTAAAAATACGTCAATATGAGGAATGACATTTCCTGCAATTGGGTATGGGAACTTCTTTGGCGGAGCACCTTTTAATCCTTCTTCTAAATCCAAATATCCTTGATATCCTGCACCTGAAACTGCTTGGTATGTTGAGTACACAATCCTTTTTATTTTGTACCTGTCGTGCAAAGGTTTTAAAACAACAACTGCCTGAATGGTTGAACAGTTGGGATTTGCAATAATTCCCTTATGCCATTTGATATCTTCCGGGTTGACCTCTGGTACAACAAGAGGAACGTCTTTTTCCATACGCCATGCACTTGAATTGTCAATTACAATACACCCTTTCGATGCTGCAATTGGAGCAAAGTGAAGAGATGTTGAAGCGCCGGCAGAGAACAAAGCAATGTCAATGCCCCTGTCAAATGAGTCTTCTTTTAACTCTTCAACTGTGTATTCTTTTCCCATAAACTCAACCTTTGTCCCGGCTGACCTGCTTGATGCAAAGAGGAAATATTCTTCAACCGGCAATTTTCTCTCTTCCAAGACCTTTAAAAATGTTCTTCCAACCATACCTGTTGCGCCAACTATTGCCATTCTAATTTTCTTTGCCACTTTACTGTAAACCTCCTCTTCAAAAATTGAAATTGTGCTTTAATGTATTTATAAAACTAAAAAAAGCTGGTTTTCGAGCCAGCTTCTGTTAATATATTGTATATTAGCCATACAATATATTAACAGATAGCGCTCCACCAATTTTACAATTGGTGACAGTTGCATGGATATTCTCCATGCACCCAGGGAAGTTTCCAAGAAGAAAGAAACTCCCTTCGGCGTCTTTTCCTTTCAGCAGGTTTCATCTGTGTCTTCTTTCACATCCGCCTGCCTACTCTTAAAAGACGCGCCTCTATCTATTAATATATTATGAACTATTCACTTGTGGTGTTTATTTAATAATACCATTAAGATTCTTTGTATGTCAAATTTTTTTGCAAGACTAAGAGTTCTTTTTCATGTGTGATATAATTTAAATATCGAGATGTTAAAAGGACAAAAAGAAAATGGAGGATGAAAAATTTGGGAAAAAAATTAAAGAAAGTTTTGCTAACTTTCAGAAAGCACTTTTAAGATTGAAGGAAGCAGTAGAAGAAAGAAGCGATAATCCTCTTTTGTATGATGGTGCTATTCAAAGATTTGAATTTACTTCTTTGAAAGGAGAGTTTAAATCAAATGTTTAAAGTGGGAATTGGATATGATGTTCACAGATTTGTCGAGGGAAGAAAACTTATATTGGGCGGAGTTGAAATACCTTTTGAAAAGGGACTTCTGGGACATTCAGATGCGGATGTTTTGGTCCACGCCATAATTGATGCTATTCTTGGTGCTATGGGGGAAAATGATATTGGAAAGCTTTTTCCGGACAGTAACCCTAAGTATAAAGACATTTCCAGTCTGCTTCTTTTAAAAGAAGTTGCAAAGCTTTTAGAAAAGAAAAACTTGAAAATAGTGAATATAGATTCTACCATAGTTAGCCAAAGACCTAAGATTTCTCCATATACTAATGAGATGAAAAATAAAATTGCAGATTGCCTTAAGATTGACAGTACTCAGATAAACATCAAGGGAAAAACAACAGAAGGATTGGGCTTTGAAGGAAGAGAAGAAGGAATTTCAGCATATGCAGTTGTTTTGATTTGCGAATAAATGTTTGATATAATAGTAAGAAAGAGATATAATTTTAAATTATTAAGAATAACTTTTGGATGTGATAAGATGTTAGACCTTTACAGATTGTCTGCACAGATAAGTGAAAAGAAAGAGGTTTTAGCAAAGCATGAGGAAGAGTTAAAATCAAATGTTGAGGATATGTTTGCGTTTTTAAATTCGGTAGATAGAGAGAAAATTCAAAATATTCTCTCGAAAATTCCTGGCAAGGATGAGAAGAATGAGATTTTGTTCTGCCTTCCATACTATAGCAATTACGATGAGTTTTTGAAATCTCACAGATGCTCTTTGAATACTGACTATGAGGTTTTTGCAGTAGATGGCAGCAATACAGAAATAGATAGGCATATTCTAACACCTTATTATGTGTTGAACATTGCCTGTGTTTCTATTGCCTATGGACAGAGAGAAAGTAAATTTTGGTACAGAACTTTTCCCTACATTTATCTTGACCAAGAACTTTATTCTGACAAAGATGATATTACTTTTAAAAATTCTTCTGAGATTTCACAAGAAAGACAGGAAAAAGAGTTTGCGGCAATTTTAGAGTATGTGGAAAGAAGCGGTGAAACAGATCAGCTCAAAATAGTACTTTACGACGGCAATCTTGTTGACTGGTCGCAGGATAGGCAAGGCATGCGTTTTGGCAGAAAAGCAAATGCTATTCTTGAAAGGATATTCATCCTGGCAGAGCAAAAGAAAATAGCCGTGTGTGGTTTTATTTCTGTTCCCAAAAACTCAATTATTTCTAACATTTACAGAATATATATGTGTGAAAAACCGAGGATAAACTGTAGAGAGTGTCCTAAGGAGAAAAAAAGAGAGTGTGAAAAGATAGGCAGAATAAAGGATGTCGTTTTATTTTCCGGCCTTAGGGAAGGAGAGTATTCAAACATTTTTTACACATTAGGTAGAGCTTTTGATGAGTTTGAAAAGACCGATATAGGCTTTGTTTATTTGAACACAGGTTACGAGATAGCACGAATAGAGTTTCCACTCTATATAGCAAACGATAAAGACTGGTTTGAAAAGAGCCTTGGTGCTATTTACCATCAGTGTCAGCTTGGGTTTGGTTATCCCATATCTTTGACCCATGCACATGAATTTTCTGTTATCTCTAAAGGCGACAAGGATGCAGTAGAAAGTATGCTATATAGGTTTGAAGATGATCTTATGCGCTATTCTGCTAAAAAGAACAATAAAATGAAAAGAATAGTATAGAAGGAGTAGTATTTGAAATGATAGTGGGCGAGATAATAGATATTTCTTTTACTCAACTTACCTGTGAAGCAAGAGATTGGAACAATATACCTACACCTGGCAGGTTTATAAAGTTTGAGTTAGATGATTACAAGGTGATAGGGTGTGTCACAAGATATGACGTTGGCAGCATATCCGAGGGAGGATATCCGAGAGCTTTGTGGAAGTCACCTGAGGAAATAAAAAAATATTATCCTCAGATTGACCAGATTTTGAAGGGATATTTTAAATGTGTGGTTGTTGGATACATAGTAGATGGCAAGTTTGTCGGCTGCCTTCCTGACAAAAGTATAAGACTTCACAGTTTAGTTGAGCTGGCAACACAGAAAGAAATTCTTCTTGCCACTCAAAACAGCCTTTTTCTAAATTCTGTGCTAAAGACTAAAGATATTGATATCATTGAAGTTGTCCCGTGGATGCTTTTTTTTGCATATCTTGCAAGAGGAAAAGACTATTATTATATAGAACAGATGGGAAAAAGCTTGAACGCTTATCTTAAATATGACCTAAATCTTCTTGAGCCTATAATTGAGAGGTTAGATAATCTAATAATGACTGTACAAGAAGGGTGATTGAAATATGGCAAGTAGTATGTATGAAGAGAACAGAATTGGCAAAATCATAGGTGGTTCGTACTCAGAAGGTCTTGCAATAAAGGTCGAGGATTATTCTGTGGTGGAAAGTACAAGGATTGGGGCAATTCTTGTTAGCCAAACAGAAAAGAGAAAGTACTACTGTATGCTTACCGACATGGTAATAGAGGGCATGAACAAGCAAGCTTTGTCAGAACTTCCGCGAGGAAACTCAAGCCTGCTTTTGAACAGGATTACAAGGGGGACTTCTATTTATACTGTGTTCAAGGCACAGCCAGTTCTTTCTTACGACCTTGAGGAAAAGAAAAATCAGCCTATAAGAAACATACCACCTCATGCTTCAAGTGTTAGAAGAGCTACCTATGATGATATTTCAGATGTGTTTGGGAGTTTTGAAAAAAATCCAAAACGTTATTTCCCAGTTGGAAATGTTCTTGACATGGACGAAAACTCTACAGTATGCATAGACATGGAAAGATTTATTGAACGAAGCAGTGGCATTTACGGAAGGACTGGTACAGGAAAATCATTTATTGCAAGATTATTGATGGCAGGGATTATCCTTTGTGATAAAGCATCGCTTCTCATTTTTGATGCTCACTCAGACCATGGACCTGACAGCGTTGATGAGGAAAACCGGCATGTTAAAGGGCTTAAAAGTCTTTTTGGAAGCAAAGTCCAGATAATGGCAATTGAAAATTTTTCATCAATGGCAGGTGTTTTGCCGATTGAGATTGATGTTAGAGATGTTGAGATCGAGGATATTTTATCAATTGCAGAAGAGCTAAACCTCAATGAGACAGCACAACAGGTTATGATTGCACTGAAAAACAAATTAGAGACAGAGGGTAAACACTGGCTTGAAGAGATACTTGTAAATGGTGAGGACTTGGCAGAGAGGTTTAAAGACAGCGAATCTGTGGTCAATAGAAGTTCTCTTTTGGCGCTTATCAGAAAGCTTTCTGTGTTAAAAGAATTACCCTATCTTAGATATGATAGACGACCTGGCACAAACTCAATTGATATTATTTTGAATTATCTTCAAAAAGGTATCAGTGTTGATATAACATTTGGCAAAAGTGATAAATTACTTAACTATCTCTTTGTTACAAACGTCTTATCAAGACGTATTTACCAAAGATATATGGAGATGTATGAAAGGTATATTTCAAACAGACAAAAGTATTCTCCTCCAAGGCCACTTGTGATTGCAATTGAAGAAGCACACAGATTTTTATCGCCCGATGTTGCAAAACAGACAATATTTGGAACAATAGCAAGAGAGATGAGAAAAGCAAAGGTAAGCCTTATGTGTATAGACCAGAGACCTTCTCAGATAGACAGTGAGATTGCATCGCAAATTGGAACAAGGGTTATTTTATCTCTTTCTGATGAAGCTGACATTGCTAGTGCACTTGCTGGTATGAAGAACAGCAAACAGCTAAGATCAATTATAGAGTCACTTGATTCAAAACAGCAGGCTTTACTTGTAGGTCATGCAGTCCCTATGCCAATTGCAATAAAGACAAGAGGGTATGATAATAGCTTTTATGATTTTGTTTCAATTTATGCCCCAAAACATGAGGTGGACGAAAAATACGAAAAAACGATAGAGGTATCTAAGAAGTGGCTTGATGAGATGAACTATTAAAAATTTTTCTAAAGAGGGAGAATAAAATGGCAATAAGAGGAGTTCATACAGCTGATCTTCATTTTGGTGTAACAACTTACAGCCGCGAAACCCCGGATGGGCTTGGCTCACGTGTACATGATTTTTTCAAAACATTTGACAGGATACTGGAGTTTATACGAGAAAACAGTATTGATCTTTTGCTTATAACAGGCGATATTTTTAAAGACAGAGAACCAAACTCTACGCTGAGGAATATGTTTTACAAGAGGGTTGTGGATATTTCAAAAAGAGGCGTTTTGGTGGCAATAGTGCCAGGTAATCATGATATGCATCCGTTTGAGACAAAAGATCATTCTGTGAGGGTTTTTGAAATATTCGACCAGCCAAACATTGTTGTGATGGACAGACCTTTTGAAACCAGAGAATTTGAAATAAGAGGTGAAAAGCTTCGCATTGTGGCTGTGCCTTACCTTTATCTTGAAAGGTTTGTGGATGAGACATTTCCTCAAAAGACAGAAGAGATTGATATGATAGCAGCCAATTTTTTTGAGCAAAAACTAAGCCAGGTTTTAGACTCTTCAGAAGATAATATTCCTACAATTCTTGCAGGACATTTTACTGTAGTAGAGGCGCAGATTGGCAGTGAAAGATCAATTATGCTTGGCAAAGACATAAAGGTGCCTCTTTCTTGCCTTTTAAATCCAAAGTTAAAATTTGTTGCCCTGGGTCACATTCACAAACCTCAAATTTTGCATGCAGCAAACCCTACTGTGTTGTATTGTGGCTCGCCTGACAGGATAGATTTTTCTGAAGCAAACGACAGCAAGGGGTTTGTTGTGTTTGAGATAGACAAAGAGAGCTTTAGGTTTGAGTTTCAACCCGTTAAGGTAAGACCTTTTTTCCAGTTGGAGATTGATGTGTTTGAAGACGAAGTAGAAAATCTCACCAAAAAGCTTCTTGACAAAATAGAAGAGAAAGTACAAATGTTTGAGCAAAATACTTCAAATAGTATTCAGGTGTCAGTTGTAAAGCTCATAATAAAAACTCAAAGTTTGATAAAAGAAAAGATTGATGTTGGACTTGTTGAAAGGTTTTTGAGAGACAGATGTTTTGTTTTAGCGCCTATCGAAATTGAGGTAGTTGACTCAAAGAAAGATTTTAGAATTGCTGAGGTTGATGAAAAGTCAGACCCTGTTGATGCATTTGAAAAGTTTTTATCAGCAAGCCAGAAATACAGGGGTATAGAGAATAAAGATGAGGTTGTATTAGAATTTAAAAAGCTTTTGTATGAAGTTCAGGAAAAATGAAAGCACAGCAAGAGGTGGGGATGAGATTTGAGACCTCTTTTTTTGAGGATTGAAAATTTCAAATCATATAAGGATACTCAAAACGAAATTGATTTTAGCAATATAAAAGTTGCTTGTATCATAGGCAAAAATGGCAATGGGAAATCTTCTATTGCTGAGGCAATTGCCTGGGCACTTTTTGGCGAGTTTGAAAGACTTCAAACAGGAAAACGAGGAAAAGTTGCAGAAACAGAGTATATAAACTCACATAGGGATTATATGCAGGTTGAATTTGAATTTGAGTTGAATAAGACCATATATAAAGTTGTGAGAAGACTTGACAGAAAAGGCAAAAAGTATCTTTCACTCTTTGTTAGAAAAGGAGACAGTCTCATACCTATAAATGAAGCAACTTATACCCAGACTCAAGTAAAGCTTCAGAATATTTTGGGGATAGATTTTAACGTCTTTTTGCACTCAGCATATCTTTCTCAAAAACGAACAGAAGATTTTTTGTTGTCATCCCCTGAAGACAGGCGTGAAGTTTTTGCAAAGATATTGAACCTAAGTATATATGACAGGATAAACGAACTTGCGAAAGAAAAACGAAAAGAAAAAAAGGTTTTGCTGGATATAAAAAACAGAGAAATAGAGGAAGAAAATAAAATTTTATCAGAAAAAGAGTTTATAAAATCTTTGGTGGCTGATTTGGAAAAGAAGAGAACCACGATAGAAGCTGAATTAAACGGTTTGAGAAATAGACTAAATACCCTTATTTCGCAGAGGTCTGAAATAGAACAAAAACTTGATATATTAAATCAGAAAAAGAATGAAATGATAGAACTTCAAAGAAAAGCTGAGGAGATAAGGTATAAATTTGATACTGCAAGAAAAGAGCTTTTAAAAATTGAAGAAAAATTAAAGGAAGAAGATAAGATAACTGCAATGGTTAAAGAGTACGAGATGATAAAAGAAGAGGTTGAACTCAAGAGAAAGGATTATGAAAAGTATCTTGAGCTCAAAAACAAAATGGTTTTGTGTGAGAGAGATATAAAAAACAAAATAGAGCAGAAAAAGATATTTGAAAAGAATATTGAAGAGAGTAATTTACAGCTGAATAAAGAAACTTCTGAGATTTCAAAGTATGTGCAAGAGATGAAAAAAGTGGAGGTAGAAATTTCGAAGGTCGAAAATGAGCTGGGAAAAGTAAAGCAGTATAAACAGGAACAAGAGAAAAAAAGAGAGGAAATTGTAGAACATGAGAAATCTTTAGAGGTAGTGGAGAACAAATTAAAAGAGCTTGCTTCAAGTTACAGACTTATAGAGGCAAATCAGGGAAGGTGCCCAGTATGCTTGCGTCAAATTAATGGCCAGGAAGAAAAAGAATATATAAAAAATGAAATTGCAGCCCAAGGAAAAGAATTTAAACAAAGAAGAGATAGTTTGACCAAAAAACTTGAAATTCTGAGAAAAGAGTTTTCTGAGCTTGAAGAAAAAATAAAAAATGAAGAAGTTCTGAGGACAAGAGAAAAGAAGCTTCACGGAATATTAGAAAATCTTAAAGCTAAGATGGGTCAAAAAACACAAAATATTTCAAATCTACAAAATTCAATAGTTCAGGTAACCCAAAGCATAAAGCTTTGTGAAGAAGAAATAGAAAGGTTAAAAGAAGAGATGACATACCTAAAAAGAGAAATTTCAATTTTAAACTTTGATGAGAATTACTATACCCAGCTTTTGCAAAGAGAAAAAGAACTTGAAATATATCAGAGACTTTTTAGCGAGCTTACTGTGAACAAGGTGAAAGCTGAGAATTTAAAAAAGGAGATACTTGAGTATCAAGAACAGGAAAAAGAGATTTTGAAAAAGGTTGAGGATTTAAAGCAGGAGATAGCAAATTTATCTACTTTTGCACATGCTGTAATGCTTGAAAAGGTAAAGTCAGATATTCTGACCTGTGAAAGTAAGATAAAAAATCTTCAAGAAAGTCTCAGTTCTGTTTTAAAAGAATTGGGAATCCTTGAGCAGAAACTAAATCAGATTGAAGAGGCAAAAGAGAAGCTCTCAAGGCTTGAAAGTGAAATAGAAGAGATGAAAAAAAAGATTGAAATATACGATATAATAATTGATATCACCGGGCCTGATGGAATAAAAAACGAGATAATTGCAAATACATTACCGCAAATAAGAGATGAGGCAAACAAACTTTTGAAAATCCTGACAAATGGAGCATTTTCAATAGATTTTAAAACTCAAAGAGAAACAGCATCTGGCAAAACAATAGAAACACTCCAAATAGAAATTTCTGATGCAAATGGTACAAGAAACTATGAACTTTTTTCAGGTGGTGAGCTTTTCAGAATAAATTTTGCAATAAGGATTGCTCTTTCAAAAGTTTTGCTTAAAAGATCAGGTGCTTCCATAAGAATGCTGATTTTAGACGAAGGATTTGGTTCTCAGGATGAAGAGGGAAAAGACCACATTGTTGAGTGTCTGAATAGAATCAAAGACCAGTTTGACACTATACTTGTTATAACCCACATTGAGGATTTATTGGATGCGTTCGACCAGAAGATTGTTGTTAAAAAAGATATGGAAGGCTCCAAAATTTTTGTTATATAATATTAAAGTATTTCCTGAAATAAATGATGAACAAGGAGGTAAAACTTTAATGGCAAAAAATAAGTTTCCTGGGTTTGGTGGTGGATTCAATATAAATCAGCTCCAAAAACAGGCAAAAAAGATGCAAGAGGAAATAGAAAAATTGCAAGAGGAATTAAATCAAAGGGAGATTGAGGTAAGTAGTGGCGGTGGTGCTGTCAAGGTTGTTATTAATGGTAAAAAAGAGATAAAAAGCATTCAAATATTACCCGAGGTTGTTGACCCTGAAGATGTAGAAACTTTACAGGATTTGATAGTTGCATGTGTAAATGAAGCTATAAGAAAGGTTGATAAGATGGTAGAAGAAGAGATGCAAAAAGTTACAGGATTTGGTATCCCAGGCCTTTTTTAAAACGAGGTTGAGATGAAGATGCAGAATAAAGAAACTTCTATATCAAAACTCGTTCAGCAGCTTGAAAAGCTTCCAGGTATTGGTCAGAAGACCGCCCAGAGACTTGCGTTTTACATCATAAATATGAAAACTGAAGATGTCAAAGCACTTGCTGATGCTATCTTGAGTGCTAAAACTAGCACAAAACTGTGCAGGGTGTGCTGTAACTTTACAGAAGATGAAGTATGTCCTATATGTAAAGACGAAAAGAGAGATAGAAGCATTGTCTGTGTTGTGGAAGAGCCACAGGATGTTGCAGCGCTTGAAAGAGTAAAGGAATATAAAGGACTTTATCATGTACTCCACGGTGCAATATCCCCGCTCAAAGGTAAATACCCTGAACAGCTTACAATTGATGTTCTGTTAAAGAGACTTTCTGACCCAGCAATAAAAGAGGTTATAATTGCTACAAATCCTGATGTTGACGGTGAAGCAACCGCTTCCTACTTAGCGCGGCTTATAAAACCAATGGGTATCAAGGTTACAAGAATTGCCAGGGGTATTCCTGTTGGCGGTGACATTGAATATGCTGATGAGGTCACAATTCTCAAAGCAATAGAAGGAAGAAGAGAAATTTAGTAGTATATTAAATAAAATATTGGTGCATAATATATAAAAGAAGCTTTATAAATGGGGTAACTGTAAATTAAAATGAAAGTAGATATTTTAAATGTAGTATCAGACCAATTTGCAGATGAAGTGAACAGAGAGATGAATGTGCAAAGAATAAATGACTATGAATCTTTACTTAGATATGTAAAAGGCTTGCTCGCGTCGGCAAACACCCTTTTTAATTTCGCTTCTGACCAAGACCTTATAGAGATAGCCATCTATCAGCAAATTCTTGCTGAAAAATGGTTAAACTACCTGTATAAAGTTCTCAAGCAGAACCCTCACTAGAAAAGAGGGTTCTTTTTGTTTTTGGTTTGACATAAATTATATTTAGAAAAACCAAATTTGAGGTAATCCAAATATGAAACTTTTTGATTTAGTTATAAGATTCATTCTTACAACATGCTTTATTATCCTTTTTAATCTCTTGTGTGAACCATATGGTGTTCATATTGGATTTAACATAATAAACCTTGCGATTGGAACTTTAATAGGATTTCCCGGTTTTGCCTTGCTTTTTATTTTGGCTCTTCTTTTTAGGTAAAATATTGTATTCAGGAAGCTTAATTAATCCCTGTTTTTCCAAAACCCCAATTAAATAACCTATTAAAGAAGAAATTGGTAAAAACAAAGCAGTTATCCAGTAAGTTGTTATTATTGTATCTACTGAATGTTTATTTTTTGCAATTTCGTCTGCGTATGAGTATATTCCGATAAAAGGAGAGTTCCAAAGTCTATATACTACATTTGCCCAGTGAGAATTTAAAAATCCTTTTTCATTTAAAGAAACATGACTGGTTGCCAATATTGCTAAAATTATTGTAGGTATTGAAGCAATAACTATAGCCAAGGATCCTTCTAAAAAAGACAGTGCATCTCTTTTTTTTGCGTGAAACCTGCCACTTGAAAAATTGCCATAAATATAAAGTATACAAATGACTATACCACTTATAAACTGTGAAGTGGTACCTCTAAAAAGAGAAAAATATAGATACATAAATGCAATAAATATTACTGTTGTCAAAAAATGATTTCTTAAAATATGGAGAGCATAGAATAATATCTTTCTTGCATTCATTTGTTTTTTTAAAACCCCCTGATTTTTTAAGAGTTTTTTATTTTTTAATTATATCAGAGTTTGAAATCAAAATAAATTAGATATATACTTTTTTTATATGAGTTTATAAAAAAGGAGTGCAAAATCTGTTGGCAGTTCTTGTAACAGGCGGTGCTGGTTTTATAGGGTCGCATATTGTCGACAAGCTTATTGAAAGAGGATATGATGTATGCATTGTGGACAGTCTTCTCTCCGGCAACGTTTGTAATATTAATCCAAAGGCCAAGTTCTATCAACTTGACATTCGCGATAATTTAGAACAAGTATTTGAAAAAAACAAAATTGAATATTGCATACACCAGGCAGCGCAGGTGAGTGTTGCAAAGTCTATGGAAGATGTTTGGCTTGATTGCAGTATAAATGTCTTGGGCACGGTTAATCTTCTTGAATACTGTGTTAAATATAAAGTGAAAAAGTTTATTTTTGCATCCTCGGCTGCAGTTTATGGAGAACCAAAGTATATTCCAATTGATGAAAATCATCCATTAAGACCAGAATCTTTTTACGGGCTATCTAAGTTTACTTCAGAAGAGTATATTAGGATGTTTGCGCATAATTTTAATTTTGAATATATTATTTTCAGATATTCAAATGTCTATGGACCACGGCAGGACCCGTTCGGGGAAGGCGGGGTTGTATCGATTTTTTGTGAACGTATGCAAAATAATAAAGATGTTGTTATATTTGGAGATGGTACTCAGACAAGGGACTTTATATATGTTGAAGATGTCGCTGAAGCAAACTGTATTGCACTGGAAAGTTCTGTGTCAGGAACATTTAATCTGAGCACTGCTAAGAATGTGTCGGTAAATGAACTATTTGAGATTCTTTCTGGCTTGACAGGATACAAAAGAGTTCCAGTTTATCAGTCAAAACGACCAGGGGATATTGCACACAGCTGTCTTTCCAATAATCTTTTGAAGAATGTCTTTGGATTTTCACCACAATTTTCTCTTTTGGAGGGGTTGAAAAAGACAGTTGAATATTTTATGGCTAAATCTGTTTAACCACTTTTTATACAGGGTATCATTATATCATAATACAAAAGCATATATTTATAATGTCATTGAAAAGGGGTTGTTTGGAATATGATCAAAAGAGGTTTTAGATATCAAACAGGCGAAATTGGTGAGGTTGCAAGGCTTTTAAAAGAAGGGAATATCCCTGAGATTGATATTGATTTTGAATATGAAATTACAGAAGTCATTAGCGACCTTAGTAGCTACGGATTTGAAATTGCCGGGGAAGATGCGAAAAACTTTGATGCAGTTGATAAGATAGAGCATCCAGATTTTATGTTTAGATTGAAGATGGTTGAGAAATCGACAGGCAAGATTTGCTATTTGGACTTTTACGAAGGACCAAAAGACCAAGAAGATGGTTATAATGAAATCTGGTGGGGATAATATATTAGTAGATGAATTTAGTGGTTGACACGTGCCAATTTTTGTATTACAATAGTCTATATTTAGAAAAGAGGTGAATTCATTATGGATATGTTTGCGGACAATGTAGTGACATTGGTAGATGAAGAAGGAAGAGAGATATCTTTTGAGATGCTTGATAAGGTCAATTACAATGGTAATGACTATATAGTCCTTCTTCCTTTAGAAGAGATGGAAAAAGAAGACGAAGAGGCTGAGGTTGTAATTCTGAGGATTGAAGACAGAGACGGTGAAGAAGTATATGTAGGTGTAGAGGACGAGGAAGAGCTTGAAAATGTATTTGAAATCTTCCAGTCTAGATTTGACGATGAAGATTTTGATATGTATGACGAAGATGAAGAATAGGTGAAAAAAATAAAGCACGACTAATTTTTAAGGTCGTGCTTTATTTTTTTATCTCAATTTGTGGTATAATGGAGTTAATTGAAATAGAATTTTTGAAAGAAGGTGACAAATTAATGAGAAGACTTATCAAAAAAGCAATCATTCCTGCAGCAGGACTTGGTACAAGGTTTTTACCGGCAACAAAAGCACAGCCAAAAGAGATGCTTCCCATTGTGGACAAGCCAACAATTCAGTACATAGTTGAAGAGGCGTTAGAATCGGGAATAGAGAGCATTTTAATTGTCACAGGGCGTGGCAAAAGAGCAATTGAAGATCATTTTGACAAGTCTTTTGAACTTGAAGTTGCTCTTGAAAACAAAAAAGATTATGACAATCTTCAGCTGATAAGAAAGATAGCAGACTACAATGTCCATTATATACGCCAAAAAGAACCAAGAGGCCTTGGTGATGCAGTGTACTGTGCAAGACTTTTTATTGACAATGAACCTTTTGCAGTTCTACTTGGCGATGACATCATCATTTCCGAAAAACCATGTTTAAAACAGCTAATAGAGGTGTATGAAGAGTACAGAACAACCATCTTGGGTGTCCAAAAAGTACCAGAGGATGATGTCAGCAAGTATGGAATTATTGCAGGTAAGCAAATAGAAGATAGAATCTACAAGGTAAAAGATCTTGTAGAAAAGCCTAAAAAAGAAGAATCACCTTCGAATATTGCTGTGCTTGGAAGATATATAATCACTCCTGAGATATTAAATATCCTACAGCACACAAAAGAGGGTGTTGGTGGAGAAGTACAGCTGACTGACGCCTTGAGAGAACTTTCAAAAAAAGAAGCTATGTATGCTTATGAGTTTGAAGGAAAAAGATATGATGTGGGCAACAAACTTGGGTTCCTTCAGGCAACGGTAGAGATTGCTCTTTCAAGAGAAGATATTGGTAAAGATTTTTATAACTATCTTGTTACTCTTCTAAATGCTAAGAATTATAAAGAAAAACTAAATGAGTTAGAAAAAATTTAAGATAAGTTTTTAGCCACTTCTAAATAGTGGTTTTTTTGTTATTGAAAATTAAGTCATATT
>Ga0272449_1002483_pt1 | contig 17150 bp, 16 predicted proteins | sample YNPCB0241_FD_198679 | JGI IMG/M metagenome (GOLD analysis project Ga0272449, IMG submission 198679) | Hot spring sediment microbial communities from Yellowstone National Park, WY, United States - YNP-CB-024-1 | ecosystem: Environmental > Aquatic > Thermal springs > Hot (42-90C) > Sediment...
AGAAAGGTGCCATGTGATAACGGCACCTTAAAACCATGCGGTCGGGTAAGGCCATATGTTTTGGATGCAGCTCCTTCGGTCCGTAAACGGCTGCTAAAATCTTGTTTTTACCCTGTTCAATGTAGGCTGAACCATCGGCGTTTGAAAGCACACCTACCTCAATTTTTATGGGCCTAAGCTCGTCCGGCTTTCTCCCATCAAGCCTTAAACCTTTCTTATCAATCAATTTTTCAGTCTTTTGACTCATTTTTAACCAACTCCTTTTTTTCCTTCTCCCTTTTAATCATCTGGAATATGCGGTCCGTTAACCCTGTTGTATGAGATTCCTCCTCGATTTTGTGTATTGCCATCATTGCCAGCTCCTCGTCTTCTAGGCTTTTCCCGGTGATTAATATAAGCCCGTTGTGTCCGAGAATGATGTGGCATCCAGTCTCCTGTTTTATCATTGATATCATTGAACCCTTCTTCCCTATCACGCGGGGAATCTTTGTAGGTGTAACCTTCACTATTTGCCCTCGAGTTATTTTTCCCAACCCAGGCTCGTTTACGCTTAACTGCGGGTTGTGGGTTCTATCGTAGGAGACTATTTTTGCCACCAAAAGGTCTCCAACATCAAGGACTTCTGTCAAATCGTTCTTCTGCGGTTTGAACGGTCTGTTAAGCACGTCTGAAGCTCTTAAAAGCGCAAGATAAGGCGAGTTTATGTCAACGGTCCACCCGCTAAATCCAACATCCACAACAGTCCCTATAACGGTGTCTCCTACCCTCGGGATGTAAAAGGCTCTTAAGGCTACGACGTTCACCTTTTTATCTTCATAATCCACGAGCCCTACTCTTGTGGCGTAAATCTTATCGTCTTCTTTGTAAGTGTTTTCTCCAGCCACATAGTCGCCTTCAGCCAGCAGGTCTCCGGGTGTTACAAGCTGTCTTCTCTCAAAAAATGTTGGCATAAAATCCACATCCAAACCATAAATTTCAAATAAATACTTAAGATATTATCTTTGCCTCCGCATTTCCCTTTGTTACTTCTCCAATTTTTTCTAGGAAAGGTCCATAGAGGCCAGCTGGCATTTCCAGGATTCCATGCCATGAGCCGTCTGCCCGCCACTCTTCGCGTTTTATTGTTCCCATGGCTTTTATTGTTCCATAAGCTCTGGCCGCGTATTCCGCTGGCACGTGGACACTGACCGACACTTGTTCCATTTTCAATGGGAGGATTTGCCGCAGCAGCTTAATAATCTCCCTTGCCTGTTCCTCAGTTGTTTTAAAAGGGTCTATTGAATAGTGGATTTGCTCCATGGCTTGCTCGATGCGCATAGGCGGGTGAGGCAGATTCGTCCTTGGGTCTACACACTGTTTTGATATGAAGGCTATTATCTGTCTTCGCTTTTCCTCAATCATTTTTCTACGCTGTTCTGTTGTCAGCTGTAATGTGCCCTTTTTAATGATTATGTCCGCCACTTTAAGCGTGTCTGTTGTTCCGAAAGCTTTACGCAAAGTTTCTTCGGAAACTTTTGTCCCTTTACTCGCATCCGAAAAAATTGTCTCGGCAACTAAAACCTCCGTTATTGAGGAGATCCTCCCCAAGCGATAGTCCAAAGCCTTATCAGGCTTTACAAGAACCTCAAAGTGTTCGCCATCCTTCGTGATGCGGGCAACGGTATACTTTTCGCTCATCTTGGTTTCACTTGCCTGCTCCCAACTTCTTTATGTATTCTTCCACTTTATTGTCACTGAGCATCTCCATCTTCCTTGTGGCTGCCGGGATGACGGCTATCTTGATTCTCGGCGGAAGTTGTCTAGCCTCAAGGGCTTTCGTTAGGCATTTCACTGCAAGTTTTATAATGTCTTCAAGGCTCATGTCTTCCCGATATTCTTCCCTCAAAATGTTCATGACGGTTTCTTTTCCAGCGCCCACGGCTGTAGCCTTATGCCCCCTATAAGTTCCGCTGGGGTGGGTTGCAAAAATGCGGCATCCACTCTTGTCAACTCCGCCGAAAATTAGCGAAACTCCGAAGGGCCTAACGCCAGCATGCTGCGTGTAAAGCTGCTGTATATCGCATATCCGCTTAGTTACAACTTCAACATCGATAGGCTCATCGTATGTTAGCCTATTACTCTGCGCGTAAATCCGAGCCTGGTCTATTAAAACTCTAGCGTCTGAGCTTAAACCAACTATAGCTGCACCTACATGGTCGTCAATCTTGAAAATTTTCCACGAAGACTCGGACTCCTCGAGGGGTTCAACAGTTTCTTCAGCTCCTAAAACAACCCCTTCCGGGCATTTTATCCCCAAAATTGTTGCCCCTCTGTTAACAAGTTCCATGGCATATTCTACTTGAAACAGCCTCCCGTCAGGCGAGAAAACTGTTATGGCACGGTCATATGCTCCTGGAGCCGCAAACACGGACATCAACATCAACCTCAAACTAACCGAACATTTGCTGAACACTCATATAACAACTTAACTAAAAACCTTTTCCTATTGATTAGATTGTGTAGCGTTTAAATACTATGAGCCTTGAATCATTAAAGTTGTTGTGCCGCATTTATATTTTGGCTGATAACCCTTTATAGTGCTTCAGTTAATTAATGGTTTGGGAAGGGCGTATGGGTTACTTGGTTGTTTGGAAGGTTCTGGAAGAAATGATTACAGACTTCCGCAAGAGAGGCGTTTCCATTCCATCTAACGTTTTTGATGATTTAAAGTATGCGCGAACCTTAATCAATGTTTTGAAGGCTGATCCATCGAGGCTTGAAACCAGCCAGAAGATTGAGGAATGCTTGAACAATGTGGAGTCTTACCTTATTTCGGAGGGGCAAAGGTTTGGAGACAAATACATAGAAGAATGGCTTAAAAAAATAGATGAGGCGGGCAGGAAAATAGATGAGGAAGAAAGCGTTTCAAGGTTTGTTCCGGGACTGCCAAAGGAGCAGCGTTGGGTTCGTGTTAAGCCTTCGGAAGAAATGCCTATAAACGATTTGAAGGTTTTGGCTGGAGAATTAAATCTTTCATTTGAAGTGCAAAGCGACGGGTGTCTGCTTGTTTACGGTGAAGATGAGCGTGTTAAGGATTTTGTCAAGAAAATGGCTACTAAATATGGTTTGAAGACTGAGAAATAGCGTTTTAAAGTGCATAACCGTTAAAATGTGCCGATGTAACACTTTTATAGAGAAATCCTACAAAATTGAGTTTCAAAGGGATGCTGACGGTTTCATACGGGGTGAGGGCGCGGTTTAATGCCCTATATCAAAAAAATAGAGCTTAAAGGCTTCAAATCCTTTGGACCGCAAACGGTTAAGGTTCTTCTAGATAAGGGGTTCACAGCCATAACCGGACCAAACGGCAGTGGGAAAACAAACATTGTTGACGCGGTTTTATTTGCTTTAGGTGAGTTAAGTGTTAAGCGTCTTCGCGCAGAAAACGCCGCCAAACTGATTTTTCACGGTTCTGAAAAGGCTGGGCTAGAAAAGGCGAAAATGGCTAAGGTAATTATACAGTTCGACAATTCTGAAGGACGCATGCCAGTTGACACTGCAACAGTTACGATTTCCCGTGAAGTTTACAGAAACGGCCAAAGCGTTTACAGGCTTAATGGAAGGAGAATTTCCAGAGCCCACATAATGGAAATTCTTTCCATGGCAGGCATAAGCTCCACAAGCCAAAACATAATTTTACAGGGCACCATAACCCGTTTGGCAGACATTTCCCCTGTGGAAAGGAGGAAAATAATCGAGGATTTGGTTGGGATAGCCCAATACGACGCTGAAAAGGCTGAAGCTGAGGAAAAGCTTCGGGCTGCAGACCTTTCAATACGCACCGCCATGGGAAGAATAGACGAGGTGCAAAGACGAGTCGAAGACCTGGAAAGGGAACGGAACGAGCTTCTCCGATATAACTTCCTCAAAAACGAGATTAAAAAGTTTGAGGCTGTGAAACTTTCCCATGACATTACCCAAATACGGAAGAAAATTGAGCAAGATTCAATTAAAGCGGAGAAAATAAAAAGCAAACTTAAAAAGATAAGGGCAATCCGCGAGCAGCATAGACTTAGACGCAGAGAAATTGAAGGCGAGTGGCGAAAACTAAGCTCAGAAATAGTTGAAGAAGGCGGCTCACAGGTTTTAAGGGTTCAGATGAAGATAGGTGAACTCAAATCTAAGCTTACCGAATTAACAACAAAAATAAGCTCTGGGAAAACAAGCCTTGAAGGACTTAGAAAAATCAGAGAAAACAACCTTCAACAATACCAGTCCATTAGGAACGAGATCCGTGAAAACCGTCTAAAAATAAGACGCTTAAAAGCAGAATACGAACGCATTTTAAGCGAAATTAACGCGAAACAGGCGGAGCACGACGCCCTTGCACGGGAGGCCGCGCAACTTTGGGAAAGCATTGGCGAAAACAGCAGAAAGATAAGGGAAGTGGAACTGCAACTTGACAGGGAATACAAAAGGCTTGCTTTTCTAAGGTCTGAACAGGCGAAAAGCCAAACAGCCATTAAAATCCGTGAAAGAAGGCTTAAAGACCTAAATGAGCGTAGGGAGAGGTTCGCCGCCACCCTCATCGAGCTTGGAAAATCCATGGCGGAGCTTGAAAAAGTTCAGAAGGAACAGAAAGCCCAGCTGAAAAGTTTGGAACGCATGCTTGAACGGAGAATAGCTCAAAAAGAAGCCATAGAAAGGGAAATAGCAGAAGCTGGAAAAATAGCAGAATCAGCGCGAGAAGCTGTTGTGGAGTTTGCCACGCAAAGGGAGCTTGCAGAAACCGTTGCCGCAGAAGAAAAAGCCCTAAGAAGCATAGAAGAGCTCGGCGAGTTAGGCGTAATTCCCGGAGTATATGGACGACTGCGCAACCTAATAAAGATAGACAAGGCTTACCAAAGAGCCATCGAGGTTGCCGCCGGAGGATGGTTGGACGCCTTAGTCGTAAAGGATTTTGATGCAGCCTTCACCTGCACCGAAACCCTTAGGAGGATGAAGCTTGGACGCGTAAAAATAATACCCCTCGAGGGAATTTCAAACGCGAAACCAATAAAGGTTCCAGAGGGCAAAGGTGTCAGCGGCGCCGCCTTCTCCTTCATAAAATATGCGAGGCAATATGAGCCTGCAGTGTTTTTCGTTTTCGGAGACACACTGGTGGTTCAAGAGGATAAAGCGGCGTTTGCTCTGTGTAATGAAGGCTACCGTGCGGTCACTGTTAATGGCGACCTCTACGAGCCAGGTGGAGCATTGGAAAGCGGTTATTATCGGGCTCCAATAGACTTTTCAGCTATAATTCCAAGCGAGGCGGCCATAAAAAGCCTAGACGAGGCAGTTACGGCCCTACAGCAGCACCTTTTGAGAAGAGAAAATGACGTAGCATCCCTTGAGGAGGAGATAGACAGAACTCACGTTGAGATTGCACGCTTGTCAGAAGCTATAACAATGCTTGATAGGGAAATAGCCAGAGTTAAAAGGAGCATAAGGCGAACAAAATCAAATGTTAGAAGAATAGATGCTAATATAAAACGGGTTGAAAGCGAAATTGAAGCTGAAAAGGCGAAAATCTGGACATGCAAGGCTGAAAAAAGTGCCATACAGAAGGAGATACGTAAACTTCAGGGCGAGTTAGCCGTTTTAAGGCGGAAGGTTGATCCGGCAAACATTCAGGAGATGGAAGCCAAAAGGGAGAAGATTTCCGAGGAAATAAATACTTTAAGGCAGAAGCTTGGGGCTGTTCAAACCGAAATTTCCACACTTCAGTCGCAATACGACAACGTTTTGAGAACTGGTTACAAAAATGCTAAAATCCAGTTGTCAAAGGTTGAGCAGCAGCTAAAGAAGGTTGAAGGCGAAGTGGAGGCGGCGCTGCAGGAGAGGGAAAAGCTGAAACAGGAGTTGGCTGATCTGGAGAAGAGCCGCATTGAACTTTCAAAGACGGTTTTGTCCGCCAAAGAGGAGTCGCAAAAGTTTACAGCTCAGATAGATGAGATAGACAAGGTGCTTCGCAAGCTTGACGCCGAATACGAGGAAACAGACCGCTTATGGAACCAGCATCAGTTGAATATTCAAACATCCCTCATCCAACTTGAACAGTGGCAAAACCAGCTAAGACAGTTTGGATACGAAAAACCACTGGAAGTTACAGACAAAGAGGTTGAAGAAGCCGAGGCTTCCCTGAGAATGCTTAAGTTTGAGTTTGAAAGGATAGAAGCCGTAAACCAACTTGCCCTCTCCCATTATGCCGAACAAATCTCCCGCTACAAAGAGTTATCCCTGAGAATGAACGAACTTGAAAGAGAAAAACAAGCCATTTTAAGGTTCATGGAAGAAATTGAAAGTAAAAAGCACAGAGTTTTCATGGAAGCCTTTGAAAAAATAAACCAAAACCTGCAAAAATACTTTTCAAAGCTCACCGGAGGCGGAACAGCCACTCTGAAACTGGAGAATCCGGAAGACCCCTTCGCCGGCGGAATAGACATGATCGTCCAATTCCCAAACAAGCCCTCCATAGTCGTCAGCGGGGCCAGCGGCGGCGAGCGCTCCGTTGCCGCAGTAGCCTTTCTATTCGCCATAAAAGAGTTCACGCCAGCCGCCTTCTACATCATGGACGAGGTGGACGCGCATTTGGACGCCTTCCACGTTTCAAAACTCGCCGACCTACTGCTGGAAGAGTCGGAAAAAGCCCAATTTATTGTTATCACGCTGAAACCTGAAATGGTTAACAAGGCTCAAAAAGTGTATGGGGTATATGAACGCAACGGGGTTTCAAACGTTATCTCAGCCAAGTTCCTAGAGGTGCCAAGCTAAATGGCAACAGCAATTAAAAAGCCCTTTTATCTCCGCCCTCCTTGGAACATTCTATTTGAGTTCCATAAACTTGAGAAGTTGACTCCTTGGAACATTAACATAGCTTATCTGCTTACCACTTTTCTTGAGGAAATGGAGAAAACAGGACAGATAGATTTTAGGGCTTCTGGTGTGGCTTTAGACTCCTCAGCCCTCATATATTTAATGAAGTCTAAGCTATTGCTGCAGCTTGAAGAGCCTCCCCCTCCACCCAAGCCCTTGCAAGATTTTCTTCCTCCTCCGCTGTTTCTCCCCCTTAGACATGAGTTGACATCCACGACTATAAGGCATCTTCTGGAAGTTTTAGACGATGTTCTAAAGGGAGAAATACTTTCCCAAAAACAAAAGGCTTTGCCGGAGCCTATTCTTCCAACACCTTCAGAGATTCTTCCGCAAATTGACTATTACTTGATGGAAATTGAGCTTCAAATGGATAGGCTCTACAAGTCGCTTTCTGAAATGGTTAAGGGCGCGGGAATAATTGAATTCTCAACTTTGATTAAGGGTATGACGAGGCTTGAAGCCATACGCACCTTTATTCTTCTACTTTTTCTGGCCCAAAATGAAAGGGTAAGCTTATGGCAAGACGAGGAAACGGAGGAAATATACATAACCGTTGGAGGAGTTGATGCTGCAGGAAGCGAAAAGCTCGCTTCATGATTCAGACGAGTTCCAACAGGACAGGCAGGAAAAGTTACCGGGCGAGCTTGCTTTAGTTGAGGCCGCATTATATGTTGCTGGTCGTCCTCTAACTCTTTTAGAGATATGCTCGGTTTTAAAGACGCGGTCTAAGAATAAGGCGAAAAAGCTTGTGAAAGCGCTTATGCAGGAATATGCCAGCAGAAACACGGCTCTCGAAATTCTGGAGTTGAAGGATGAGAGATATGTTCTTCAGCTTAAAGCCGAATTCACACCCCATGTGAGAAAGCTTGTTAAAAGACCACTCCTTTCCACGGGGCCTCTGAAAACTTTGGCGTACATTGCCCTCCGGCAGCCGGTTTCTCAAAAGCGGGTTGTTGAAGTGCGGGGGCATCACGCTTACGGGCATATTAAACTGCTTAAGGAAATGGGGCTTGTAGCTTCAGAGAGAAAGGGGCGTTCAACACTTTTAAGAACCACAGATTACTTTGCAGACTACTTTGGCCTAAGCCACGACATTCCAACAATGAAAAGAGAGTTGAAGAAGATTCTGGAAAAAGATAAAGTATCCGAAGAATCTGAAAACGCTGGATTATAGCACACAGCCACGGATAGGTTTATATTCCAAATAGAGTGATAGTGAACAAGCCTAACAAGCAATTAAAAGAGGAATAGAAATGTCCGTTTGGCACGGCGACCTTCATAAAAGAAAGCCCACAGGAGGCAAAAAACGTGCATACAGAGGCAAACGGAAATTCGAACAAGGTTCATTTCCAGTAGAAACAATCATCGGGGAGCCCAAAAGAAAAATTGAGGAGGGAAGAGGCGGCAACATAAAAATCAAGGTTTTAAGCGAAAAATACGCTTGCGTAACCGACTTAAAGACTGGAAAAACAGAGAAAGCCGAAATACTGCGGGTTGTTAAAAACCCAGCAAACGTTGACTATGACCGGAGAGGCGTGATAACAAAAGGCGCCATAATAGAAACTAGCCTCGGTTTGGCTCGTGTTACTTCGCGTCCAGGCCAAAACGGCGTCATAAATGCTGTTTTAATAGGTGAAGAAGAGGCAAGCTAAAAAGCTCTTATTTTGGGACAGCGGCACTGCGGATTTTCTGCAGTTGCTTGGCAACCTTCTTGATAATCTGATTTTTAGGCTCTTTTTTTGCAATTAGAAGCATACCTGTCTTCATCCATGGCGTTTTGGGATAGCCAGCCTCTGGAACCAACTCGTGTTCAAGGCCTAGTTTTTCAGCAGCCTCTTTCAGCTCTAAAATTTTAGGTGATGGCACAGCCAAAGTCTTTGGCACTTTCCTTCCCTCCTCTCTAGTTTTTGTCAAGTCAAAGTATGCTGGCCAAAGGATTACTTTGTCTTGTTTACGCACTGCGGTCCTCCCTCCTTACCTATGGGCGAAATAGGCTAAAATTCTTTCATCAACCTTATCTATCCTCACAAAGCCGAACCTTTCAAACTGCACTATCTGGTTGGGTTTTAGGCCCCTACACGCGTTTTCAGCTATCCCCTCAGCAAGCGATGCGTCTGGCATTACAACTTGGCATGGCACGTCAGCTCCTATAGAAACCCAATGGATAAGCGGGGCTTCAGCTCTTTTTGCATCTTCATAGGCCTCGCTTAGGAAAGATGCCTCCACAGCATAGGCCTCAACCTTTTCAACTTTAATGTTAAAAAGCTCCATGAGGCGGACAACTCTTCCAGTGCTCAAGGTTTTCAAGTCGTTTTTTGAAATCCAGAATAGAGCCTCCCCTTGCTCTGTTGGTTTTATAACGTATTCTCTGAAGCCTCTTTCGGGGTGTTCTGGATGTAGCCTAATCTTGGCTGTAAAAGTTTTCGAAATTCGTCGTACTGTGAGTTGGATTGGGTTTTGCACAAAGAAGTAGCGGTTTACCTCCGGGTCTAGGATTTTTCGGTTGTATGCGTAAAGGTTTTCCCAACTTAAAACCACATCTGAGGTTTTGGGCCCCACGTCAATAATAAGCCTTTTTATAGCTTCTGGCGTTATTCCCCGCCTTCTTAGAGCCGCGAAGGTTGCCAGCCTCGGGTCGTCCCAGTCCTTGTAAAGGCCTTCCCTTATTCCTTGGACAATTTTAGACTTGCTGAGGTAGGCGCCCACAATTTTGAGCCTGCCATAGTGTATTGCTTCCGGATAAGTCCAGCCTAAGTGACGGTACATGTATTCTTGGCGAACCATGTTTGTTAAATGTTCCTTGCCTCGAATGATGTGGGTAACTCCCATTAAATGGTCGTCGAGGCCGCATGCAAAATTGTAGAGGGGCCAGACACGGTATTTGCTTCCAACCCTTGGATGGGGAAACCTTTCAGTATCTATGACACGAAGGGCCGGCCAGTCTCTAACCGCTGGGTTTGGATGGGTTAAATCGGTTTTTATGCGCACCACCGCCTCGCCTTCGCCGTATCGGCCGTTAAGCATGTGTTGCCATCTTTCCATATGGGTTTCAGGTGGCAATTCGCGGCATGGGCATGGCGTTTGAGCTAGTGTTTTTTCTCTGAAAGCTTGAGGTTGACATGTGCAGACGTATGCGTTGCCATCCCTAAGCAGTTTTTCCGCATACTCATAGTAAATGAGGATTCTGTCGCTTTGGATATATTCCTCATCGGGTTTGCAGCCAAGCCAAGCAAGATCTTCCCTAATACGGCCGTAAAACTCTAAAACAGGTCTTTTCAATTTTGGGTCCGTATCCTCGAAGCGTAAAATGAATTTTCCATGGTACATGCGGGCGTATTCATGGCAGAGAATTATGGCCCTAGCCGAGCCTAGGTGGAGGACACAGTCGGGGTTAGGTGAAAAGCGAGTCACAATCACGGGATATTTATCAGCGTTAGGCAGTGGTGGAAGCTTTTTCTCTTCTTCAACCTTTTCTTTTACGAGGGCTTCCGGCCAGTTCTCTTCAACAATGCGTTTTTGCTCGCTTAAAGGAAGACTGTTTACTTCTTCCACAATTTTATTCACTAGGACTGCTATTTCCTTGGCTTTTGTCCGCAGTTCCGGTTTTTCGGCCAAAACCTTCCCGATGACAGCTCCATTTTGAGCTTTTCCACTATGCTTAACGGCGTTTAGAAGAGCAAATTTGCGAATCAACCTTTCTATTTCAGCTTCAGCCTTTCCGGGTTCTGTCAAGGTTGGGCTCTCGCTTAGATTTTTCTTTCAATAAGGAATTGGGCGAAGGCGTTTAACTTTTCCTTTGCCTCAGATTCTGGAAGAAGCCTCTCCAAATCCTTCCAGCTTTTCTTCACAATTTCCCTCGCGAAATTTTTTGCATATTCTATCGAGCTGTATTTTTGCATAATTGCTATGGCTTCATCTCTAAGCTTTTGGTCGGAGGTGTGCATCTTAAGGATTTCAATAAGCCTCTTTCTATCCTTCGGGTTTGCAACTTTTAACGTGTGGATAACCATCAATGTACGCTTTCCCTCCGTTATATCCTGCCCGCGTCCACCCTTTTTTACTGCAAATTCTTCTCCCGTTAGGTCTAAAATATCGTCTTGAATTTGGAAGGCTACACCTATGCTCTCGGCAAAACGCCCAAGCTTTTCAACAAGCTCATCGTTGGCGTCGGCGAGCACGGCAGCGATTTTTGCAGCCATTCTCGCCAGTGTTCCAGTTTTGTAGGCACACATTTGCAAATAATCCTCTTCATCTATTTCGTCGGCGTTGGCTAGGCCCTTGTGCCACGCTATGTCCATGGCTTGGCCTAGGCTTAGGCTTATCATCTCCTGCACGTAAATCTCATATATTTTCGCCAGTTTTTCAGCGCCTATTTTCTCGCGGTTTTCCATTAATGGTAGAAGTGGCAAATAATACATGGCGTTTCCGGCGTTTATCGCCACATCTAATCCGTAGATTTTGTAGGTGCAAGGCTTTCCTCTACGGTATTCAGACGCGTCTTCGATGTCATCTATCATAAGGGTTCCGTTATGGACTACCTCTGGGATTATGGCGTAATCTATGAAGTCTTCCGGATTTTTTCCCAAGGCTTCGCATATTAAGAGAAATAGGGTTGGACGCCAGCGTTTTCCACCTCTGTCTAGAAACTCCCATACTGGTTCGGCCACGGCCTTGTTTATGGCTTCTATGTTGTAGGAGTATCTTGGCGGATTAAGTTTGAATATCAAGGCTTTTTTAGAGAAGATTCTTGGAATGTACTTTTCAACAGCCTTGTTTATGAGGGGAGCTTTCTCCTCCAACAATTTTTCAATGTTCAAGTTAAACTCCGCTCCTTCTGGCGTAGGCTTCGACGTCGAAGCCTCTTAGCCTCAACCATTCAGCTGTTTTGCCAATTATCACAAGTGGTATTTTATGCAGTTGTTGTGGGTTTTCCACTCCAACCAGAAACATTGTGTTTCTCAACTCTTCAATTAGTAAACGCAGCATCTTCCTCGTTTTTTTAACACCCTCTAAAGCTGCTTGTAGGACTGGCTGTGCTAGGCTTGCGAGGCTTGCTCCAAGGGCCAACGCCTTGGCGGCGTCTAATCCGCTGCGGATTCCGCCTGACGCTATAACTGGAATGTTTACTGTTTGGGAAACCTCAACTATGCTTATTGCCGTTGGTATACCCCAATCCCAGAAAACGTCGCCCAACCTTCGACGATGAAAGTTTCTCCCGCCCTTTGCACGGAAAAACTCCACTGCAGCAAAGCTTGTTCCTCCGGCACCGCTTACATCTATGCCTTTCACGCCTACAGCCTCAAGTTTTCTGGCCTCTTCGGAAGCTATTCCAGCCCCTGTCTCCTTTACGATTACTGGTTTGTCCAGTTCTTTGGCTATTTCCCCTATCCTTTCAAGAACTCCTTTGAAGCTTGTTTCGCCTTCCGGCTGAACGGCTTCTTGAAGGGGGTTCAAATGTATTGCGATGGCGTCCGCGTCGATCATTTCTATGGCTTTTCTAACCTCTTTTATGCCGTATCCCCGTACAAGCTGCACTCCGCCAATGTTTGCCACTAAAAAGGCTGTAGGCGCTTTTTTCCTAACTATTGCAAAGGTTTTTTCAAGGCGTCTATCTTCCAATGCGGCTCTTTGGCTTCCAACACCCATTCCAAGTCCAAGTTCTTCAACAACAGTAGCAATTGTTGCGTTGATCTTTCGTGCTTCGCCGGTCCCGCCGGTGATGGCGCTTACCATTATTGGTGCCGAAAATCTGTGGTTAAAAACTGTTGTTGACGGGTCGATTTTCTCCTTGTCTATTTCTGGTAAGGCTCTGTGAACGAAGTGGATGTCTTCAAACCCCGTGGTGGTTTTTCTTGCTTGAACGTTGTAGGTTGTGGTTATTCTTATGTGGTCTGCCTTTCTTTTTTGCGTTTTTTCAGCCAACAATCATTCCTTCTCTATTAGTGTGCCTTTCACTTTTTCTCCTTTAAGAGCTTTGTAAACGTATCCAGGCTTGGAGGCATTAACAATTAGAACTGGGATTCCATGCTCCACGGCAGATATAAGCTCTGCAACTTTGTTAGTCATTCCCCCAGTAACATCGCAAGCGTTCGATCCACCTAACCGTCCTTGAATTTTTCTAAGCTCTTCTAATGTTAAATGCTTAAACATTTTTGCATTGGCATCCGTTTTTGGATCCGCATCATAGAGGCCGTCAACATCCACGCCTATTAAGATGTTTTCGGCGTTGAATCGCACTGCTAGGAATGAGGCGATTTGGTCTCCTGAAAGTATCGTGAACCCTAGCTCCGTGTCGAAAATGGCGTCTCCATAGAGGACTGGGATGAAACCCATCTTCATAAGCTGTTTTAGGGGCGAGTCTTCAAAGCACGCTATTCTGCCGTTTTTAGTCATCATGCAAGAGGAAGGCGTAATGCTTACGGCTGGGATGCCTCGCCATATTAAGGCGTCCATGAACAGCCCGTTAAGCACGGTCATGACGTGATGGGTTTCCGCGAACCCTATTATTTGGGATTCCTCTTTAAACCCATCTTTTATTGCATGTTTTTGTGCTATGGGGTGGCCGAAGCTTCCTCCACCATGCACTATTATTAGGTTTTTAGGATTTGCATCTCTTATTTCGTCGGCTAGGCGGCTTATGACATCCATGCGCACCCCAAGCTCTTGGGTTTTGTCCGTTATAACCGAACCGCCTATTTTCAACACAGTTGGTCTAGGTTGGCTCAATTCTAACCCCCTCATCCGTTTTTCTAGCTATAAACGCGTTGGCTCCCGCCCTTTGAACCGCCTCCAAAACTGTTTCAAGCTTATCCCTATTCGCAAGGGCTATCATACATCCGCCACCGCCGGCTCCAGTTAACTTGGCACCTAATGCTCCAGCTTTACGGGCGGCGTTTACAAGCCACTCTAACGACTCATCCGAGACTCCTAAGCCATACAGTAGCGCGTGGTTTATGTTCATCAGCTCTCCAAGAGTTTCCAAATCACCCCTTTTTAAGGCCTCTATTGCCCTTAGCACTATTTCACGGGCTGTATGCATCATCGGCTCAACAATCTGTGGATACTTGTCTCTTAATTCGCGTACCTTGGCAACTTGAACACGGGTGGACCTTTCAACGCCAGTATTGCCAATTATAAGCGGGACTTCAGCCTTAACTTCGAGGGGCTTAAAACCTGTATCCAACTGGAAGAGCATTGTTCCGCCGAAAGTTGATATTGCGGGATCAACTCCCGACGGGGTTCCATGCATGATTTTCTCCGCTTCAAAGGCTATGCGGAAAACATCCTCCTTCGACATTTTAACGTTTAAAAGTGCGCCTACCGCTGCTGCCACTGCGGAGGCTACAGCTGCTGAGGAGCCAAGTCCAGCGGCAACGGGAACTGTTGAATTAACTTCCACGTTTAAGCCAACCCTTTCCCCAGCTTTTTCCAAGACCTTTTCCACGGCGCACTTTAAGGGTTCAAGCTTTATCCTCGCCTCTTTTGGGTTTCCCTCCTCAAATTTTATGTTGCCGTTTTCGAAGAAGGCTGAAATGTTAAGGTTTCGGGAGCGAATAAACAGCCTCTTGTCTAGCCGGTGTTCCACTTTTGCGTAGGCTCTTTTGTCTATGGCTAATACAATGGCGGGTTCGCCGTAGACGACGAAGTGTTCTCCGAAGAGTATCACCTTTGCGGGAGCTGAGGCGACAACGGCCCCCATTCCTAAACCACTATTTTATGAATTCCACGGCGGCGTACCCAACAACAGCCGAGTAGTCGCCGCTAATATCTCCACTGGTTTTGTAGCATAATAATTTTGCCTCTTTAGCCCCTAAATCCTTTGCAGCCGTGATGAGGGCAACTATTGGGCCGTAGCCGCACGCGGAGATTCGATGCTCTTCGATAGTCGAATAAAACTTCGCTTCATCCATCTCTTCTACGGATTGAAGCGCTAAACGGTCCTTCCTCTCCGCCACTTTGTGAGGCTCATAGTGGGTCATGTCTGAAGAGGCTATCACCACGGCTTTTTTTCCAGCCAAAACCTTAGCCACGGCATGCCCAACTTCCATGGATGAGTTCAAATCCTGCATCAAAAAACAGATTGGCACGATTCTAAACTCTGAACCGAAAAGATACTGAAGAAAGGGAAGCTGAACCTCAATTGAATGCTCATAACGATGGGCAACATCATCGACATCAATAATTCGCGACTCCTTCACAATCTGGTTGGCTATTTCCCCATCAATCTCAACATCGCCAAGGGGTGTACGCCAAACACCCTCATTCATGATGGCTAAGGCGCTTCCATAACCAGTATGGTTGGGACCGAAAAGAACCACAACATCCGGCTTCCCATCTGAAGCCAAACTGTAATAGGCGTGGGCTGCAACCGGCCCAGAATACATGTAGCCAGCATGAGGGCAAACCAAACCCACTATACGCCTAGGACCATCCACGGCAACCTTCGGAATTTTTCCAGGTCCAAGCTCGTGGAGAAAACACTTCTCAATCTGCCGCTTCAGAGATTCAGCTGTTCCAGCGTAGAAGGCCCCAGCTTGGCATGGATGCCGAACCTTCGCCATCTCCTAGCCTTCCTCTTCCTCCTTAGAGATTTTAGCCTCAAAATCCTCAATGGTCAGTGGCAAATCTTTGTCAAGTGGCAGTTCACCCCTTTCTCTGAGAATCTGCCTTGCAAGAAGCCAGTAAATGACTGCTAGGGCCCTTCTTCCCTTGTTGTTGGTTGGGATTACTAGGTCGACTCCTGAAAAGTCGTTGTCCGTGCTGCACAAAGCCACCACCGGGATGCCTACAGATGCCGCCTCCTTAACAGCTTGAGCGTCCGCCCTAGGATCGGAAACTATCAAAACGTTTGGTTCTATACGATTTGGATACAGCGGATTAGATAATAAACCTGGGATAAAGCGCCCAACCACGGGGATTGCACCTGTTACCTCGCAGAATTTTCTAACCGGTTCGTGGGCGTAAAGCCTTGCTGCGGCCGCAGCTATCCGAGAAGGTTCAAACCTTGCTAGGAACTTGGCTGCAACCCGTATGCGTTCATCCGTTTTTTTAACATCTAAGACAAATAGTCCATCTGGTCTGACACGGTATATGAATTGCTCCATGTCCTTGGTCTTCATTCTTGTTCCGATATGTATTCCCGCTGATAGCATGGTGTCTCTTGGCAGCAAAAGCTCCTCTTCGGCGCTGACGCTTGTTTCTTCCTCAAAACCTTCCTTTTTTGCATCTTCTTTATCCGCCAAACTTTCCATCCCCAATTTATAGGATTTGAATTTCAGCCATTTTAGCTCTGTCTCCCAGAAACTCCTCCACCCTTATCAACTCGTTTATTTTGGCTATTCTCGCGCCTTCCACCACGCCAGTCTTTATTATTGGGCATTTGAAGGCTACAGCCAAATGGGCTATATGCCAGTCACATGTGTCCCCCGAACGGTGAGACACAACCGGGATGTAGCCCGCTCTTTTTGCTGTTTCAATGGTTTCTAAAGCATCTGTTAAGGTGCCCACTTGGTTCACCTTTATTATGATGGTGTTAGCTGCGTGTATTCTAACGCCTTGAACTAGTCTTTCATTGTTTGTGGCGAAGAGGTCGTCTCCGCAGACAAGGCAGTTTTTCAATTTCCTTGTTAGTTCTGCAAAGCTTTCATAGTCTTCCTCGTGGAATGGGTCTTCTACATAGGCTAAATGGTATTTCTCGACAAGCTGCCGGATAAACTCCAACTGTTCTCCAGAATCTAGCTCTTTTCCTTCTCTTTGGTACACGTATTTTTTGTTTTTACTGTTCCAGATGGTGGATGCTGCAACATCAATGCCCGGACTACAGTTAAAGTTAACTTCGTTGCTGACTTCCTCGCATGCCCTAGCCAAAACTTCTAGCGCTTCAAGGTTTGTGATGTTCGCTGTCCATGCGCCTTCATCGCTTCTTCCATTGTTGAAAAGCTTATCCTTCTTTCTCAAAATTTCTCCAACTTTCCTATGGACTTTAACATTTGCTCCTGCGGCCTCGGAAAAGGATTCTGCTCCATGTGGCAGCACCAAAAACTCTTGAATGTCCGGAGACTTGCCGCTGGTGTGTCTTCCGCCGCTTATAACGTTTCCAAGGGGGTATGGAAGCTCGCGGGCTGAATAACCGCCTAAATACTGGAAGAGGGGCAAACCGTAAGAGTTTGCTGCAGCCTCGGCGTTTGCCAAGGAAACCGCGAAGGCTGTGTTCCCTCCTATTATTCTGAAATCTTTTGTATTGTCTATTTCGTGGA
>Ga0272449_1002484_pt1 | contig 17150 bp, 14 predicted proteins | sample YNPCB0241_FD_198679 | JGI IMG/M metagenome (GOLD analysis project Ga0272449, IMG submission 198679) | Hot spring sediment microbial communities from Yellowstone National Park, WY, United States - YNP-CB-024-1 | ecosystem: Environmental > Aquatic > Thermal springs > Hot (42-90C) > Sediment...
GTGTCTCTGTCGGCGTGGGCGTCACCGTGGGCGTGGCTGTCGCCGTGGCCGTGGGCGTGGGTGTGGCAGTGTTGGTGGGCGTGGGGGTCACGGTGGGCGTCTGCGTCTCTGTCGGCGTGGCCGTCGCCGTGGCCGTGGGCGTGGGCGTGGCGGTGTTGGTGGGCGTGGGGGTGCCGGTGGGCGTCGGCGTGTGGGTGGCCGTGGCCGTCGCCGTAGGCGTGGCCGTCGCCGTGGCCGTGGCGGTGGCCGTGGGCGTGCGCGTGGGCGTCGGCGTCCGGGTGGGCGTTGCCGTATCGGTAGACGTGGGGGTGGGAGTGGGCTCCCAAGCCGAAAGTTCCACGTGCAGAACGTCGCCGGTGATGGTCCAGACGGGGCTATCCGGCCCCATAGGCGTGGCGACGAGGCCGTTCACGGTGAAGGTGATGGTGTCGCCGGGCTCCGCCCCTTCGTCCAGGCTGGGGGTCAGCGGGTCGTCGGCGTAGACGGCCATCAGGCCGTAGGTCCCTGTGAGGACCACGGTGAACTCGCCGCAGCGCACGCCATCTGGGTCCCAGGCCTCCACATAGGTCCCCACGGGGAAGGGGTTGCCGTTCCAGAGGGAGTTCAGCCCGTAGAAACTGACCCACTGGTTGGTGGGGTGGATGGCCGTGCCGGTCGGCGTGGGAGTGGGGGTGGCCGTCCCGGAGACGGTGGCCGTGGCGGTAGGCGTGGGCGTGGAGCCAGAGGGCGGCGCCTCCAGTTCCACATGGAGCAGGTCGCCGTTGGCCGTCCAGATGGGCAGGTCCGGGCCCATGGGGGCTGCGGGCGTGCCGTTCACGGTGAAGGAGATGGTGTCGCCAGGCTCCGCCCCCTCGTCCTCCGGGGTGAAGGGGTCGTCGGCGTAGACGGCCATCACCCCGTACTGTCCCGGGGAGACCACCACGAACTCGCCGCAGCGCACGCCATCCGGGTCGTAGGCGGCGACCACCGCGCCCACAGGTAGCGGTGCGCTGTTCAGGGTGGAATTGATGCCGTAGAAGTTCACCCACTGGTTGGTGGGGGTGAGGGCCAGGGTAGCCTGCAGACGGGTGAGAGGCCAGGCGAGCGGAGGCGCCACCGGCCCTTCAGGGTTGAGGTGGGCGGGGCCCAACATCCCCGTGGAGGGAGGTTCCTGGGCTGTCGCCACCATGGCCAGCCCGGCCAGGGCGAGCAACGCCGCCCCGGCGATGGCGATCCATGCACCCAGACCCGATCGGTTCATAAGACGCCCCCTTACTGTTCCAGGGTCCAGCGAAACCGATCCCGAGGGCCAACCGCGGTGTGGTCTGAACTTGACATACTCATTATACCACAACCTGCCAAGCCCTGCAACCACAACGCACACCGTTTTCTGCCTCCTCCTTGCTCCCGCCGCCCGGGGCGGCACCCCTCCGCAGGAGGACCTCACCTCTACCCCCTGGCCCCCTTCTCCTCTCCGCAGGCGGAGAGGAGAAGGGGGGATTGGGGGATGGGGTGAGGTTTGTAGGGGCAATTCATGAATTGCCCCTACAGGCTCCTTTTGCTTTGGCCTCGCCTTTGTGGTATACTGGTGCAGGCCAAGGGCCCTGACGCGCCGGAAACCCATACGTTGAGGTGGCCGATGTTTCCCTTACAGGATACGGTCCGCTCCCGGGAGTTCCCCATCGTCAACTGGCTCCTCATCGCCGCCAACGTCCTCATCTTCCTGCTGGAGAGTTCCCTCGGCCCCAGGCAGTTGCAGGGCCTCCTCACGGTCTGCGGTGTGGTGCCAGCGCGGTTCCTGCGCCTCGGGCCCTTTGACCCCATCCAACTCCTGACCATCTTCACCTCCATGTTCCTCCACGGGGGGTGGTGGCACCTCATCAGCAACATGTGGGCCCTCTTCATCTTCGGGGACAACGTGGAGGACCGCATGGGCCACGTCCGGTACCTGGTCTTCTACCTCCTGTGCGGGTTCGCCGCCAGCCTGGCCCACATCTTTATGGTCCCGGCCTCCACCGTCCCCACCGTGGGCGCGAGCGGGGCCATCTCCGGCGTCCTGGCCGCGTACCTGGTCCTCTTCCCCACGGCGCGGGTCATCACCTTCGTCCCCCTCTTCTTCCTGCCCTGGTTCGTGGAGGTCCCAGCCCTCATCTACCTGGGGATGTGGTTCCTTTCGCAACTCTTCAACGGGCTGTTCACCCTGATGCCAGGCATGGAGATGTACGGTGGCGTGGCCTGGTGGGCCCACGTGGGCGGGTTCCTGTGCGGCCTGCTCCTCGTGGGCCTCTTCGCCCGGCGCCGCAGGTACCGGCCCTGGTACCCAGATGAGTTCTATCCCTGGTAAGGAGGTCCGTCCATGAGCATCTTTGACCTGTTCTGGATCTTCTTCATCCTGGCTTCCCTCCAGCCGGCCATCCGCAAGCGCATGCTGGATGCGGCGCGCCTCCGCACCCTGCGCAAACTGGAGGAGAAACGGGGGAGCCGCGTCATCGCCCTCATCCACCGCCAGGAGACCCTCTCCTTCCTGGGCTTCCCCCTGGCCCGCTACATTGACATTGATGACTCGGAGCAGGTCCTGCGGGCCATCAAACTGACGGACCCCAACATGCCCATAGACCTCATCCTCCACACGCCGGGGGGCCTTGTCCTGGCCGCGGAGCAGATCGCCTACGCCCTCTGCCGCCACAAGGCCAAGGTGACCGTCTTCGTGCCCCACTACGCCATGTCCGGCGGCACGATGATCGCCCTCGCCGCCGACGAGATCGTCATGGACGAGAACGCAGTCCTGGGCCCAGTGGACCCCCAACTGGGCAACTACCCGGCGGCCTCCATCCTCAAGGTCCTGGAGCAGAAGGACCTGAACGAGGTGGAGGACGAGACCCTCATCCTGGCCGACCTTTCCCGCAAGGCCATCGCGCAGGTGAAGCGCACGGTGACGGCCATCCTGGGGGACCGCATGGACCCGGAGCGGGCCGCGGCGCTGGCCGAGACGCTGGCCACGGGCACCTGGACCCACGACTACCCCATCACCGTGCAGGAGGCGCGGGAACTGGGCCTCCCGGTGAGCACGGACATGCCCAAAGAGGTCTACGAACTGATGAACCTGTACCCGCAGACGGCCCAGCGGCGGCCCTCTGTGGAGTACATCCCCATGCCCTACCGGGCACCAGCCCGGCCCCAACGGGATAGCCAGTGAGGGGGGAAGCGTGGTCCTCGGGGGGATGGACTCCTACCCCTCAAACCACTCGGGGTGAGCGGTGGTCAGTTCCTCCCAGAGGTCACCGAAGACGTCCGGGGCCACTTGGTGGGCCAGGCGGAGCATCCGCGCGGCCACGGCCCGGATCTCCCACTGGGCCTGGGGGCTGATGCGCAGGCGGAAAACGTGCCTCAGTTCGCGGAAGTTCATGGTGACCACGAGGCGGGTTGCCGTCGCGTTGGGGAGGAGGTAGCGGGCGTCTTCCTTGGGGATGCCCAGCCGCCGCAGGGCCTGGTAGGCACTCCGGAGGTCCTGCAGCGCGCCCTCCCAGATGGCCATGGCCTCTGGTGAGGCCGCAATGGTGGGCGGCACCACCCATTGTGCATCGGACATGTCCACATACCGCTGGGACTCCTGGCTGTAACTGGCCAGGCGGTGGCGCACCAGTTGGTGGCTGCAGGCCCGGGAGATGCCGCTGATCTCAAAGGTCAGGCTGGCGTGCTCAATGAGGGACTCGTGCCCCTCGCGGATGCGGTTCTGGAGGAAGCGGCCGGGCTCGCCCCGCTTGGCCGAGCGGTAGCAGACCCGTCCGGCGTGCTCCAAGAGTTCCTGGGGGTCTCCGCGGCCCTCCAGAAAGCGGGTGACGGCGATCAGTTTGACCTCCATAGCCTCCCTCCCCCTGACCATGTCCCGCACCCCTGACGTGGGATGCGGTGCCTGCCCACCTCGGACCTGGGGGACCTCCTACCCGAACCGCCCGGTCACGTAGGCCTCGGTGCGGGGGTCCTTGGGGCGCACGAAGAGCTCCCCGGCCTCGGCCGCCTCCACCAGTTCGCCATCCAGCAGGAAGGCGGCCCGGTCGGCGATGCGCGCTGCCTGCTGCACGCTGTGGGGCACCATCACCACGGTGTACTCCCGCTTGAGGGCGCGCAGCGACTCCTCCACCCGCGCCGTGGAGATGGGGTCCAGGCCCGAGGTCGGGTTGTCCAGCAGGATGACCTCCGGTTCCAGGGCCAGCACGCGGGCGAGGCACAGGCGCTGCTGCTGCCCCCCTGAGAGGGCGAAGGCCGAGTCGTCCAGGCGGTCCTTCACCTCGTCCCAGAGGGCTGCGGCCCGCAGCGAGCGCTCCAATGCCTCGTCTAGCCGGGCCCGGGAACGCACTCCGGCCAGCCGCAGGCCGTAGGTGATGTTCTCGCGGATGGAGCCTGGGAGGGGGATGGGCACGGCGAAGACCATGCCCACCCGCCGCCGCAGGGCCACCACGTCCACCTCCGGCGCGTAGATGTCCTCCCCGTCCAGGAGGACCTGGCCCTGCATCTCCGTCCCTTCCACCAAGTCGTTGAGGCGGTTGAGGGTGCGCAGGAGGACCGACTTCCCGGCCCGCGAAGGCCCGAAGACCACCGTGATCTGGTTGGCGTAGATCTCCAGGTTCACATTGCGCAGCGCCGGCTTGCCGTCAAAGGCGAAGGTGAGGTTGCGGATGCTGAACTTGGCTCGGAGTGCGTCTTTGGGGGCCATGGCGCTCACCACTGTCGGCGGCGACGCACCCGGCTGCGGATGATGGTCGCCACCGTGGTCAGGGAAAGGACGAAGGCCAGGAGCACGAGCGCCGTCCCATACTGCACGGAAAGGGGCATCCCCGGCACCTGCGTGGAGATGACGTACAGGTGGTAGGGCAGGGCCATGGTCTGGTCCAGGGGGGAGCGGGGCAACTGGGGCAGGTAGAAGGCAGCCACGGTGAAGAGGATGGGGGCCGTCTCGCCTGCGGCCCGCTCCAGGCCCAGGATGATGCCGGTGAGGATGCCCGGCAGCGCGTGGGGCAGGACCTGGTAGCGGATCGTCTGCCAGCGGGTGCCGCCCAGGGAGATGCTCACCACCCGGAACGCCTGGGGCACCGAGAGGATGGCTTCCTCCGCCGTGCTGATGACCACGGGCAGGGTCATCAGGCCCAGGGTCAGGGAACCAGCGACGATGGACGTGCCCAGGTTCAGGAAGAGGACGAACATCGCCAGGCCGAAGAGCCCGTAGACCACCGAGGGGATGCCAGCCAGGTTGACCAGGGCCAGGCGGACGAGGCGCGTCAGCCAGGTATCCCCCGCGTACTCGGCCAGGTAGATGGCCGCGCCGATGGACAGGGGGATGGAGGCGATGGCCGTGCCGAAGGTCAGGAGGACCGTGCCCACGATGGCTGGGAAGATGCCCCCCTCTTTCATTCCGGCCCGAGGCATGGCCGTCAGGAACTCCCAACTGATGGCCCCAGCCCCCTGCCAGATGATGTACCCGATGACCGAGACGACCGGGATGACCACGAGGATGGCCGCGAAGGTCAGGACGGCAAAGCCGATCTTCTGTTGGAGGACCTGCCTGGACATGCCCTTCATCCGAGCAACCTGCCTCTGCCGCCGCGCTCCTGGCGCAGCATGAGCACAGCCGCGGCGATGTTGACGAGCAACGTGATGAGGAAGAGCACAAAGCCGATGGCGAAGAGGACGTGGTAGTGAGTGCTCCCCTGGGCCACCTCGCCCATCTCGGCGGCAATGGTGGCGGTCATGGTGCGGGCCGGCTTCAGGAAGGCCGACAGGCCTCGCGGGATGGTGGGGGCGTTCCCCGTGACCATCATCACCGCCATCGTCTCGCCGATGGCCCGGCCGATGCCCAGCATCACCGCCATGAGGACGCCGGAGCGGGCTGCCGGGATCACCACCCGCCAGATGGTCTGCCAGTGGGTGGCCCCCAGGGCCAGGGCTCCGTCCCGGTAACTCTTGGGCACGGCGTCAATGGCATCCTCAGAGATGCTGATGATGGTGGGCAGGGCCATGTAGGCGAGCATCAGGGAACCGGTGAGGATGGTGAGGCCGGTCGGTGCGCCCAGGAGGTTCTGCACCAAGGGAGCCACCGCCACCCAGCCCAGGAAGCCCAACACCACCGAGGGGATCCCTGCCAGGACTTCAATGAGGGGCTTGAGGATCTCCCGCACCCAGCCCGGGGCGATCTCCCGGATGAAGACGGCTGTGGCCAGGCCCAGGGGCACGGCGATCACCACCGCCCCGAAGGTCACCCACAGGGACCCCAGGATGAGGGGCACGAGGCCAAAGTACTCCTCTATGGGGTACCAGCGCGTCCCCAGGAGGTTTGAGAGGGGGACCTGCACGAGGGCCGGGGCCGCCTCGCGCAGCAGGAAGACCAGGATGAGCGCCACGAAGAAGATGGCCGAGACGCCAGTCACCCGGATGAGCGTCTCAATCAAGAACTCTCCCCAGCGGATGTGCGCCTGTCCCTTCTTCATGGATGCGTCACGTCAATGTTTGATGATAGGCACGAAGCCCAGTTCCGCCACGATGGCCTGGGCCTCGGGCGTGCGGATCCAGTCCAGGTACTCCTTGATGATGCCGGTGGGCTCGCCGGCGGTGTACATGTACAGGTCTCGGGCGATGGGATAGGTCCCGTTGTGGACCGTCTCAATGCTGGGCAGGATGTAAGGCCCTCTCTCGTCCCGCGCCACGGCGATGACCTTCTGGTCCGGCGTGACGTAGCCCAGCCCGTCGTAGCCGATAGCGTTGGGGTTGCGGCGGATCTCGCTGGAGATGCCCTCCGACGAGGGCATGAGGAGCGTCTCCGGCGAGAAGAGGGTCTTGTCGTCCTTGCGCCCCTGCCGCACCACCTCCTCCAGGAAGAAGACGTGGGTGCCGGAGTTGGTTTCCCGAGAGAGGGTCACGATGGGCCGGTCCTCGCCCCCCACTTCCTTCCAGTTGGTGATCTTGCCGCTGAAGATGGCCGAGAGTTGGGGGATGGTGAGGCGGTCCACCGGGTTGTGGGGGTGCACCACGATGGCGATGGCGTCGGCCGCCACCACGTGTTCCACCGGCTCAATGCCGTTGGCCCGCGCTTGTTCCACCTCTTCCGATTTGATCTTGCGGGAGGCGTTGGCGATGTGGACCGTGCCGTTGATGAGCGCGGCAATGCCGGTCCCCGACCCTCCGCCGGTCACGGCGATCCGGACCTCGGGATGGAGGGCGGTGTAGCGTTCGGCCCAGGCGAGGGCCAGGTTCACCAGTGTATCGGAGCCTTTGTTCTGGATGGTGAAGCCGCCAGCGGCTTCCGCGGGGGGTGGCTGCGCTGCCCCTCCACTGCAGCCTGCCAGGCTGACCAGCAGGAGGCATCCTACCAGCGGGAGGATGACCATCGCTCTGGTGCGGGGCATGGCTTCTCCCTTCCGGCCGTCCCTGCAGACGATATGATGGCGTCTTGTGCGAATTATAACACGCCGGGGGCAGAGGGGCAACTGTGCTCCCCACGAGGGCAGGGGAACTCCCCTTGCCGCGTCGGAGAGGAAGAGCGATCTTGCATCGCCCCTACCTCTCATCCTCCAACCCGCTCCTCCTCCGCACGCGGCGAGGAAGAAGGGGGGCAGAAAGCGGCGTGCTCAGGACATGTTCTGGACTTGCCATGCGCGGAGCCGAAAATGGGGTAGCGCAAGTACGCCAGTCCCTCTTGCGTTCCTCCGCCTCTGTGGTAGAATGCGCCCCACGTGGCCGGCCGCAGGGCTGGCCCTTTGGTGGAAAGGGCGTCCCGATGCAGGCACTGATGACCCGCCTCCTGGAGATCCTGTACCTGGCCGTCGCTTTGGGCTTGGCCATCTACGGATTCCATGCCCTCTGGCTCACCTGGCTCCGCTTCCGACACGGGGAAGCCTCCCCGCGGCCACCCCAGGTTGACGAGTGGCCCCAGGTGACGGTGCAACTTCCCCTCTTCAACGAACTCCACGTGGCACAGCGTCTGCTCCGGGCCGTGGCCCGCCTGGACTACCCCTGGGACCGCCTCCAGGTCCTGGTGCTGGACGACTCCACGGACGAGACCACGGCGCTGGTCGCCCGGCGCGTGGCAGACCTGCAGGAAGAGGGGCTGGACATCCGCCTCCTCCACCGCGGGGAGCGGACGGGCTTCAAAGCCGGAGCCCTCCAGGAGGCCCTCGCCCAGACGAAGGGCGAGATCGTGGTCCTCTTTGACGCGGATTTCCTCCCCCCTCGCGACTACCTGCGCCGGGTGGTGCCCTTCTTCGTGGCCGACCCCCGCCTGGGCTGCCTCCAGACGCGGTGGGAGCACCTCAACCGCGACTTCTCGCTCCTCACCCGCGCCCAGGCCCTCGCGCTGGACGGCCACTTCGCCGTGGAGCAGGTGGCCCGGAACCGGGCCGGCCTCTTCATGTCCTTCAACGGGACGGCCGGGGCGTGGCGCAGGGCCTGCATTGAAGATAGCGGCGGCTGGCAGGCCGATACCCTGTGCGAGGACCTGGACCTGAGTTACCGGGCGCAACTGCGGGGGTGGAGGTTCCTCTTCCTGCCGGAGGTGGCGGCCCCGGCCGAACTCCCGGCACAGATGGCCGCCTTCAAGCGCCAGCAGTTCCGGTGGGCCAAGGGGTCCGTGCAGGTCCTCCGGAAACTGGGCGGCGCGGTCCTGCGGGCGCAGCGCCCCTGGCCAGTGAGGCTGGCCGGCCTCCTCCACCTGGGAGGGTACCTCGTCCACCCCCTGATGCTGGCCCTCTTGCTCCTCTCCCTGCCCCTCTTCTTGCTGAAGGGCCACATGCCCCTGCCCCTCGCCTTCCTGAGCCTGGCCAGCGCAGGGCCGCCGCTCCTGTACGCGCTGGGGCAGTGGACCCTCCGCCCCGCCCCCCGGCTGTGGTGGCGGGGCTACCGGGTCCTGCCGGCCCTGATGGCCCTGGGCGTGGGCATCGCCTGGAACAACACGATAGCGGTCCTGGAGGCGCTCCTCGGCCGTCCCAGCCCCTTCCGCCGGACGCCGAAGTTCAACCTGGCGGGGAGGGCGGGGGACTGGACGGGGTCGCGTTACGCCCTGCGCCCCGATTGGACCTCTCTCATGGAGGCACTCTTGGGGTTCTATGCCTTGGGGGTGGTATGGGCCGCAGTCCATACGGGGAACTGGCTGGCCGTCCCCTTCTTCGCCCTCTACGCCTGGGGGTTCTTCTACGTCTCCCTGGCCGACCTGCTGAGGGCACACCTGGGCCGGAGGGCGAGGCCACGCCTGACCCCAACCCTGCCGTCGGCGCCTTCCCTACCGGTGCGCAGGGCGGGGTAGGGCGCTCCAGGGAGTGAGGCAGCGCGGGCTTCGGGGCTCTTTGGGGCCTCACCCAACCTCTCCAGCGCTCAGGGGGCTTCGGCCCTTTGGGGAGCGGCCTTCCGCCAACCCCCTCACTCCAGGGGTTCCTCTTCTTCCTCAGGCTCCTCTTCGCCGAGTTCTTCCTCGGGGTAAGGGGGTGGGGTGGCGACGGCCGTGGCCCTCTGGACGCCGGGGACGGGGAGGTTGGCCGCCTCTCGGATGCGCCGTTCTATCTCCGCGCAAAGGGCCGGGTTCTCCCGGAGGAAGGCCTTGACGTTCTCGCGTCCCTGGCCCAGCCTCTCCTCTCCGTAGGTGTAGAAGGACCCCCGCTTCTCAATGATGCCGTACTGCACCCCCACGTCCAAGAGGTCGCCCGTGCGGGAGATGCCCTCGTTGAACATGATGTCAAACTCGGCCACCTGGAAGGGACGCGCCACCTTGTTCTTCTTCACGTGCACCCGGACCCGGTTGCCCACCACCTCGCCCCCTTCTTTGATGGGCTGGATGCTGCGGATGTCCAGACGCACCGCGGCGTAGAACTTGAGGGCCAAGCCCCCGGGGGTGGTCTCGGGGTTGCCGAAGAGGACGCCGATCTTCTGGCGCAGTTGGTTGGTGAAGACGACGGCCGTGTTGCTGCGCCGGATGACGCTGGTCAATTTGCGGAGGGCCTGGCTCATGAGGCGGGCCTGCATGCCCATGTGGGCGTCGCCCATATCCCCCTCAATCTCGGCCCGGGGGACCAGGGCGGCGACGGAGTCCACGACGATGACGTCCACCGCGCCGCTCCGCACCAGAGCCTCAGCGATGTCCAGTGCCTGTTCGCCCGTATCGGGCTGGGAGATGTACAGATCGTCGGTATTGACCCCGCACTTCTGGGCGTAGGCCACGTCCAGGGCGTGCTCCACGTCAATGAAGGCCGCCACCCCGCCCAGGCGCTGCGCCTCGGCGATGATGTGCTGGCAGAGGGTGGTCTTGCCCGAGGCCTCGGGCCCGAAGATCTCCGTCACGCGGCCCCGCGGGATGCCGCCCACGCCCAGGGCGATGTCCAACGCCAGGGAGCCGGTGGGGATGACGTCCACGTTCAGGCTGCCCGTGGCCTCGCCCAACTTCATGATGGCCCCTTCGCCAAACCGCTTCTTCAGCGCGCTGACCGTGGTTTCCAGCGCTTTCCGCTTTCCCTCGTCCGCCATGGGTTTGCCCCTCCTCCCGACTGTGCCCGTCCTGCCCGCCCGCAGGTGCTCCAGCCGGACCTGTCTTCGCCATTCCGTTGTGGCCACCCAGTGTTCGGCCCTAACGCCCCGTTTCCTCTGGGAAATCCACCCCCATTGTAGCACAAGTGTTCTAATTTGTCAATTCCCAAATCCACAGGACCATCCCCAGGAGAAGCCCCAGGTGGATGGGCATGCCGTGGACGTAGAGGTTATCCACGAGGTTGTGCACCGCGAGGTGCACGAACACGCCCAGGATGCCCAAAGCCGCCGCCCGCAGGAAGGGCGGACCCTGCCGGGCGGCGCGCCACGCGGCCAGGAAGGCTGCAGCCCAGAAGACGAGGTACCCGGTGAGCCCCACCAGGCCCGCCTCGGCCAGGACGTTCAGGTAGTAGTTGTGGGCATGGCCCAAAGGGTCGGCCCAGCGGGGCAGGGCATAGGCCGGGTAGACCGGCACGTAGTTCCCCCATCCCACCCCCAGCCAGGGGTGCTCGCTGAACATGGCCCACGCCGCCTGCCAGTGGGCCAGCCGCTCCACCACAGCCCAGTTGGCCGGCGTGGGTTCCACCTGGGAGACGTCCCTCGGGGTCAGGTACTCCGCCAGGCCCGCGAACCGCGCCGCGATGGCGGGGGGCAGCGCGCCGGCCAAGCCCACGCCCACGAGCACAGCCCCCAGGACGAGGGCCACCCCGAAGGCGAAGGCGGCCCGGCGGCTCCGCAGGGCGCTCACCGTGGCGAAGGCCGCCGCCGCCCCCAGCCAGGCCCCGCGCGACCAGGTCATGAGGATGGCCAGCGCGGTCAGGCCCGCCGCCGCCCAGGGGAGGGTGCGCCACAAAGCCGGCCAGGCCACCCCCTCCCGTGGCCGGCCCAGGGACCAGAGGGCCAGGGAGTAGGCCAGGGGGAAGACGAGGCCCAGGTACCCGCCGTAGGGGTTCGGCTGCTGGAAGGTGCCGTAGGCGCGCATGAACCGGCCGAAGAGGAGGAAGCCCGGGGGACCGATGCCGCCCACGAACTGGACGATGCCCTGCAGCGCGGCCAGGCTCCCGGCCCCAAGGACCGCCCCCAACAGGGCCTCGGGGAACCACTGAGGGCGCTCCTCTTCTGCCAGGAGGTTGTAGACGAGGAGGGCCGTCAGGGCAAGTTCCAGCCACTTCAGGAGTTCCTTGATGCTGTACTGCAGGGAGAGGCTCTGGGTGGTGGAAAGGAGCGCTGCGGTCAGGAAGGCCCCGAAAGCCAGGGTGATGCCCACAGGCCAGCGGATCCGCCCCGCCTTCCGCGCCACGAAGGCTGCAAGCCACACAGCCACGGCCCAGAGGAACAGGAGTTCCGTCGCGCCCAAAGAGGCGATGCCCGCCTGGACCTCCACCAGGGAGCCGAAGGGCACGGCAAAGGGGAGGACGAGGAAGGCTGCCCACGGGCGGATGAGGGTGAAGAGGGCGAAGGCGAGCCCGAAAGCCAGCGCGCCGGCCAGGACCACTGGCAGCCAGACCAGGGCGAGCGCCGTGGCGACGAGAAGGACCGCCGCGGCCGCCCTGCGGCTCCAGCGCGCCAGGGTTGCGCCCCCAGCCCATCCCGCCTCGCGGCCAGCCCGCGGGGCCTCCTGTGCCTGCATGGGACCTCCTCACTGGGCAGCCATCGTCCCCCCGCTTGGTGGCCGGGGGATGCCCTACGCGCTCACGCCGGGCATGCGCAGGGCGCGGGTGGGGCAGCGGGTGGCGCAGAGGCCGCACCCCCAGCACCGCTCCGCCAGGAGCCGGACCTTGTAGGTCGGCGTCCTCGGCTCCCCCACCATCTCCAGGGCGCCGTACACGCACGAGGTCACGCAGCGGGTGCAGCCAGTGCAGGCCTCCACATCCAGGATGGGGGGGATGTGCTCCGTGCGGAACGGGCGCTCCCGCAGGCGGCGCAGTGTGAGGCCCCGCACCTCCTCCAAGGAAGCGTAGCCGTGAGAGGCGAGCCACGCCTCCAACTGGCGCACGATCTTGCCGAAGACCTCCGGCCCCTGGAGGATGGCCGCTGTGCAGACCTGCACCGCGTGGGCCCCGGCCATGAAGAACTCCACGACGTCGGGGCCGCTCTGGATGCCCCCCACGCCGAAGATGGGCAAGTCCACCGTCTGGGCGATGTCAAAAACGCAGCGCAGGGCGATGGCTTTGAGGGCCGTGCCGGAAAGCCAGCCGTACCCCTCCCGGCTGCCCATGAGGGGCAGGCCGGTCTCCACGTCAATCCCCAGGCAGGGGCCGTAGGAGTTGACGGCGACGACGCCATCGGCCCCAGCCCGCTGGGCCGCTTCGGCGGCACGGCGCACGTCCCGGAAGGGGCTGAACTTGACGAAAACCGGCACGTCCACCGCGTCCTTGGCGGCGCGGATGGCTTCCACCATCGGCGCCGGGTCGTCGCCGATGTAGTGGGTGGAGAGTTCCAGCGCATCGGCGAAGGGGCGGACCCGAGGGGCGAGAGCGGCGACGTCCTCCGCCGTGTACCCCAGGCTGATGATGAGGGGCACGCCAGCCTCCCTGGCCTTGGGGTACTCGTGCTCTATGTACCGCTCTGGCGGCCACTCAGCCCAGAGTTCCGTGTTCAGCATGGACCCCCTGCCATACTCAGCCATGCAGGGTTGAGGGACCCGCGCCCCAGTGGTGGAGATGGTCTTGGAGACGATGCCGCCCGCGCCGCCCCGGACGCAGGCCAGCATGGCCTCCCCGCTCCAGACGGGCGGCCCGGCCGCCGGCAGGACCGGGTTGGGGAACCGCAGGCCGCAGATCTCCACCGAGAGGTCCATCACGCCCCTTCCTCGCCGCCTTCCTCCGGCTCCACTTCCTCGCTCTCCAGCGCCGCCGTGGTGACAGCCCAGGCCACCAGACCCCAACTGCCGCCCGAGATCAGGAGCGCCAGGAGCACTGTAGAGGGGGTCAGAGGGGCGAAGCCGCGCGCCAGGCCCACCAGAGCCAGCACACAGGCCGTCAGGGCCGCCCCGAGCCCCACCCGCACCGGCAAGCCCAGGCGTCGCCACCAGGCCCAGGGGCCCCTTCGTTCCTCCGCCTTCGGTTGCATCTGCGCCATGGCCAACACCCCCGCTGTCCTTCCTCCCGGGGGCGGGGTTGTGCCCCCAAGTCCCCCAGGGGATATCCCTGCCGAAGGTATACCACAAGAGCGCAGGTTCTGCAAAGGCCGGCCCGCTTCCCCTCTCCCGCGGAGAGGATTGGGGATGAGGAGAGGTCTGTAAGGGCGATGCATGCATCGCCCTTACAGACCCCCGTGGCGGGGAAGGGCCGCGGGGATAGGTCAGGCGGCACGTCCTGCGGCCAAAAGGAGCCCCTGGATCATCCTTCCTCGGGGGGGTCGTCGCCAAAGAGGTCTTCCAGCGGCTTCATGAATTGCTTGCGCCGCTGGATGATCTGGCGGCGGTGGGCGTCGCGGCTGCGCGCGTCCAGTTCCTCCAGCACCATGCGCACGGTCTGCACCAGGTCCAGGGGGTTGAAGGGCTTGCAGATATACTCCACCGCCCCCATCTCCAGGCCCTGGATCATGGATAGGTCGTCCTCCACCACCGTGAGCATGATCACCGGCGTGCCCGCCAGGTCCGGGTCGGCCTCTATGGCCTGGAGGACCTGCCACCCGTTCAACCCCGGCATCATCACGTCCAGGATGACCAGGTCTGGATGGCTCTGGCGGGCAGCCTTCAGGCCTTCCAGCCCGTCCTGGGCCTCCAGGACTTGGTAGCCTTCCCACTCCAGGTTGGTGCGGACGATCTCCAGGACCCCTGGCTCGTCGTCCACCACCAGGATGCGTTTGCGCTCCATACGCGTCGTTCCTCACCTCTTCCGCGCCCGTGGGGGCCCGGCCTCCAGCCCTCAGGGCTCTGCCAGGTAGACCTCCACAGGGGCGGACTGAGGCAGCGCTTCCACGACCACGCCGTCCCGGACAAGCACTGCGAACAGGGTCACGGTCTCCCCCCACCGCGCCCCCAGCACGGTGAGGGGCACGGCCACCTCCCAGACGCCCCTATCGGCCGCGTGGGGCAAGGGAGCTACGGGCTGCCAGTTTTCCTGGCCCACCGCCCGCAGGAGTTGCGGCGGGCTGCCGTCTGCGGCGAAGGAGACGGCCCAGGCCGGCGCCAGGTCCGGGACCTCCGCCTCGCCGGGGAGGAAGGCGAAGGGGACCCTGCCCCCGGGCGCGCCGGTGGCTGTGGCCAGGTACAGCACCGGGCGGGCACCCTGCCCTGCGGCAGCAGGGGAGACCTCCAGGCGCAGGTAGAGGTTCTCTCGGTCAAAGCCGTACCAGAGCCTCCGGAACCCCGAGGAGGCCCGCTGCATGGCGCCGGTGCTCGTCTCTGGCTCCACGTAGCCGGCCCCTGCCCAGCCTGGGGCGGGGGCGCTCCCGGCAGCCAGGGGCGGGGAGATGAGGGCCTGAGGGGCCTGACGGTGGACGGCCTCTGGAGCCGCGGTGGGGATGGGCTCTCGCAGCCAGGCTGGCACCGGCAGGCCCAGGAGGCGGTACACGTTCCCCAGGTGCCGCCGGAACTCCCGGTCAAAGAGGTTCTCGCCGGCAGGGTTGTTGCGGCTGTAGTACCACCAGAACCAATCGCTCCCTTCGGCGATGTAGATCTCCTGCCAGGCCTGCTCCAGGAGGGCCACGTCGGCGTCCGGCGTCTGGCGTTGCCAGGCGATGAGGTGTTCGCGGGTGCGGCGGAGGTACTCCCAGGCCCGGTTCTGGGCCGGCTCGCCGATCCAGGTCTCCAGGTTGGCCCCGATCCAGGAACCGGTGGCCAGTTCGGCGACCTCCTCCGTGGGGGGGAAGCGGTCCAGGAACTCGCTCACCGTGACGGCCTGCAGGGCTTCATCCTCCTGGATGCGCCCGTAGAGGTGGCGGAGGAAGACGTCGCCGTTGTGCTCGTACCCCTCCCAGCAGTTCTCGCCGTCCAGGATGATGGCCACAAGGTAGGCCCCCTCCGGGTCGCCCAGGTTCTCCCGGATGCGGTGCAGGCGGCCGACGAGGTCCTCGGCGGCCTGGCGGCCCTCCATGTGCTGGTAGACGAAGCCGATGCGGTCCGAGAGGACGTGGTCGCGGAAGACGATGGCCGGCGCGTCGGGGCCGGCCCGGGTGCGGTAGGGCCGGTAGAGGACGCGGGGGTTGGTCACGTGGCCGTAGGCGTCGCGGTAGATCTCCGTGCGCAGGCTGCGGGCCAGGACCCCTTCGTCGGAGGCCAGCCAGCGGAAGCCCAGGCGCGCCACCACGGGCAGCATCTCCTGGCAGACGGCCCCTTCGGAGGGCCAGAGGCCCCGAGGAGGCCGCCCGAAGGTTTCGGTGTGGAGGGCCACGGCGCGGCGCAACTGCTCCTCCGCATCCTCGGGGTGGGCGAAGGGCGGCTTCGGTACCGCAAGGCCCGGGCTCGCGCGGCGGGCGAAGTCGGTGTTCATGAGGAGGGGCAGGATGGGGTGGTAGTAGGGGGAGGTGGTGATCTCAACCTGCCCTTTCTCCTCCAGGGCGCGGTAGGTGGGCACGATGCGGGAGAGGATCTCCCCCTGCACCTCCAGGATGCGCTCCACCTCCTGGGGGGCGAACCCCTTCCCCTTCTCCACCAGGCGGCGCAGGTCCGGGTGCCGCTCGCGCCAGTTGGGGTCTATCCAGGCCAGGTTGAACCAGGCCACCAGGTCCCGGTAGTAGGTGTCGGAGAGGAGGTCGGGGTCGTCCTGGGCCTGCTGGCGGAGGTCCAGGAGTTTCCGGTAGCGGGGGATGGTGCGGATGACACGGTCCCAGTGGATGTGGAAGAAGAACGAGAGGAGGAAGGCCCGCTCCTCCGAACTCCAGGTCTCCTTGCGGCTGAGGGCCAGGCACCGGTCCACAGCGTGGCCGGCGGCGTAGTCCAGGACCTGTTCCACCAGGGAGGGCACCAGGTTGAAGGTGACGTGGACGTCCGGGAACTCCTGGAGGATTTCGGCCATGTGGAGGTAGTCCTTGGCCGCGTGGAGCCGCACCCACGGCAGGGAGTACCTGCCCGTGAGGGGGTCTTTGTAGAAAGGCTGGTGCATGTGCCAGACAAAGGCCACGTAGAGCGGCTGCGGCATCCTGGCGCTCATTCCTCTCTCTTAACCGCTTGGTGGCAGACACCCTTCCCACGGGAAAGGGCGGAGGCGTGGAAAAGTCTGGTCCCTCGGCGTGCTCTGGGTCTCTCGTGCGGCATGGCAGGGGCGATTCATGGATCGCCCCTACAGCCTCTACTCCCCTCGCTCATTCCCGGTCCCGGGGGCGCAGGTGCGGGAAGAGGATGACCTCGCGGATGCTGGACTGGTCCGTGAGGAGCATGGTCAGGCGGTCAATCCCCATGCCGAACCCGCCCGTGGGCGGCATGCCGTAGGAGAGGGCGTTGAGGTAGTCCTCGTCCATCTGGTGGGCCTCCTCGTCGCCCGCCTCGTAGGCCCGCCCCTGCTCCAGGAACCGCTCTTCCTGGTCCAGGGGGTCGTTGAGTTCGGTGAAGGCGTTGCACAGTTCCATCCCGCCCACGAAGCCCTCAAAGCGCTCCACGGTGTTGGGGTCTTCGGGCTTCCGTTTGGCCAGGGGCGACATCTCCACCGGGTAGTCCATCAGGAAGGTGGGCTGGATCAGGTTCGGCTCCACGTAGGCCCCGATGAGGTAGTCTATGAGTTTGCCGC
>Ga0272449_1002485_pt1 | contig 17145 bp, 10 predicted proteins | sample YNPCB0241_FD_198679 | JGI IMG/M metagenome (GOLD analysis project Ga0272449, IMG submission 198679) | Hot spring sediment microbial communities from Yellowstone National Park, WY, United States - YNP-CB-024-1 | ecosystem: Environmental > Aquatic > Thermal springs > Hot (42-90C) > Sediment...
CGAGAGGTGCCCCCCACATAACATTGGGAAAACACTTAGCCGGAGGTTTGCCAATCCGGCTTGCCTCCTCGTTGGATGCCCCGAGATTCGATGCACAAAGATAGGGCTTGCGGAAAATGTCCACCCGACAAGAAGGCAACCACGGAAAAAATTAGTGCTCCAACGCCGAGTTGCGATGTCTCGTTTTATGTTGAGGGCCGTTAACACCGGTCTCAACTGAATCCATTGGGGCTAACCTCCGGGTTGAGCGAGGAAGTCAAAAGTCCTGCAAGCCCACAAGGCAGTTTTGCGGAAACTGGGATGAAGTCACACAAATTAAGGCCTGATTCCAACCCGGTGGAGGGCCTTTCGGTTGATCTGCCTGCCTGTTGCGAGGAGTACAGGTGGCGTAAACGGTGGGAGAGCATTTTGGAGAGTTTTTCCTGGTGATAATTTTTGAGGTGCATGTGAGTACTTTCCGGTGTTGGGGGAGAGGGTTTCGGGGCTCGGTGGAAATCCTTTCCACTGTTTCCGAGGAAGTGAGGGCCTCTGGAAGCAGATTTCATTCGGCGGGAAGAGGTATGGGAAAGCGGATTTCCCTCGGCGGGTGCTTAGGGCACCCCGGGCTCTTTAAAGACTGCAACATGGCGGCTTAGTATTTTGGGGCCGGAAGGAATCTAGGAAAAGCCAGAGGGAACCGGGAAAATCGCGAGCTATTCTGTATCTTAGTTTACAAAAGGGTTTGGGCTTAAACGAGGTTGGGATTAGGTAAAGGCTGTTTGTAAGGAGCCTGAGTTAAGACCTCGGAAAGTTTTCGAGCTAGGTGGTAGGTCCACTGTAGGAATGTTCAAACGGATTCTGATTGCCAACCGAGGGGAAATTGCCCTCCGGATCATCCGGGCATGCCGGGAGATGGGGATAGAGACGGTCGTGGTCTATAGCGAAGCAGACCGGGGGGCAAGGTACCTGGAGTTGGCCGACGAGGCTTATTGCATTGGTCCGCCGCGGCCGGCTGACAGTTACCTCCGCATTGACCGGATTATTAGTGCCGCCGAAATCGGCAATGCTCAGGCTGTCCATCCCGGGTATGGCTTCTTGGCAGAGAATGCCCACTTTGCCGAGGTCTGTCGCAGTTGTCATATCGAGTTTATTGGCCCGTCCCACGAGGCGATGGTGCTCCTCGGGGACAAAAATACAGCACGGAAGATAGCCCGGGAGGCGGGGGTTCCCGTGGTTCCCGGAAGTGAAGATGTACTCCGAAGTGAACACGAGGCGGTCTTGCTAGCTCGGAAGTTGGGCTATCCCGTGTTGATTAAGGCTGCGGCGGGAGGGGGCGGCCGGGGAATGCGGCTTGCCCGGAGCGAGGATGCTCTTCGAAGTGCCTTTGGGCAGGCTCAGGCTGAGGCCGAGGCCGCCTTCGGCAATGGGGCCATCTACCTCGAAAAATACATCGAACATCCCCGACACGTGGAAGTGCAGATTCTTGGCGACCGGTACGGGAATGTCGTTCACTTGTGGGAAAGAGACTGCACCGTTCAGCGGCGGCATCAAAAACTTATCGAAGAAAGTCCTGCCCCCCGGCTAGATCTGGAGACCCGCCGGAAGATTTGTGAGGCCGCCGTCCGCCTCTGTAAAGCCGCCCGGTACGATAGTGCCGGTACGGTCGAATTCATCGTCGATCGGGAGGGCAATTTCTACTTCATCGAGGTCAACACCCGGATTCAGGTGGAACACCCGGTGACGGAGATGGTCACCGGTATTGACCTTATCAAGGCCCAAATTCGGGTTGCTGCCGGTGAACCGATTCCCTTCCGCCAGGAGGATATTCCCCATCGAGGAGTGGCCATTGAGTGCCGGATTAATGCCGAGGATCCCGAAGCCAATTTTCGACCGAGTGTGGGGATTATTGAGGAGATTTTCTTTCCCGGGGGGTTCGGGGTTCGCTTTGATTCCCATGTCCATCCCGGTTATCGAATTCCTCCCTACTACGACTCCCTCATCGGTAAACTGATTGTCCATCAACCCACGCGGGAGGAAGCGATCGAATCGATGAAGCGGGCTTTGCGGGAATTGCGGATTAAAGGGGTGGCCACCACCGTGCCCCGGCATCTGCAGATTTTGGACCACCCCACATTTCGCGAGGCGTTGCACGACACAACGTTTGTGGAACGAACTTGGCCCTCCTCGGCTTAGTTTCCTGTCGATCGTGGCCTGCGGGAAATTTTCTCTCGCAAAGGTCTCAACCCCCGGCATTTAAGTCTGCACCCTCGACTCCCCTCGCGATTAAAGCTTTCAGTCAGTGCCTTTCCGAAGCCTTCCGGCGGGCAAGGCCCCTTGGACCATTCTTTTGCGGGGAACAGGCCTAACGGCGACTAAGGAGGTGAGGGAAATGCAGGACTGGCTTGAGGGAGGATCTTTCAATTATTCCTCGAGTGCCCAAGGAGGTGCCGATAGCCACAATAGTCGACTAAATGTCACGGACGAATACCCAAGAAGACGGTCCTGAGATTCCTGGGCTGAATTTTTCGGAGTCTCCTGTGAACTTTCTAAGCGAAGTGCCCCCTTTTTTGTGTGAAGTCCTCTCAGCCCCCGTGTTGAGGATTCTCCTCAGCCTGGCGGTGGGGTAGTGCAACAATTTTTGCCGACTCGCTGGGCAATCTGGTTGATAGCCGGGGTGAACTCACCTCACACGAAGTGATTTCCCTCGTTTTTCTATCCTTTCGGATGGGCAAGAACGATTGCATGGTTCAAGCCCAGGATGCCGTTCTTGCCAATGAGTCAGCCTAAACTTTTCCCATTACGAAGACCGGGCAATTTGTGACGATGAAGCCTTTGCAGAGAAACCCAATGGGATCGTTCCCTGGGCTTCAGTGGTTTATGCTCCGAGTGTGCGGAAAGTGCCCACACGGTACTGCCCACAGATCGCGGGGATTTTACACAGCCGAAATTCACGAACCATTGCCCCATCTCGAGGGCCGGCGGGTGAATGGGCGGCTCTCCGCCGAGATCGGGACATATGTCCCCTGGGAGTGGCTGAGGAGTTCAAATCGGGAATCGGCCATAACTGCGGAATTGATAATTAGCCACAACTTAGCATGGGTCTTTTTGGGGGCTGCAGGAGGGCGGCTGATCTAGAGGGCCAAGGTCGGGGATTAAGCCCGCGGCAAGTCGTGGGCCGCAACAGTTAGCGAAAGATCCTCCCTGTAGGCCGGGATCCGCTCTGGGAGCCGAGGTTAGCACCCCAGGGGGCTGGCTAAAGTTCTGCAAAATATCCGGGTGAATCGTTTAGGGTGAAAATCCCACACTCAGACCCAACACGAGTAGCTTGTACCCCAGGGACCGACCTCTGACCCTCGCGTGGTCTTCACTCCTTGGACTGTCCGGAGAATTTGCCTGTACCAGTAAAAGAATCCCTAGGTCAAACCAAGCAAGATCGTGAGGCAATGATTGCCCCAGCTTTAACACTGAAACTGGAGTTAGAGATCGAAAACACTTCCCGGCAGGGTTTTTGGCGATTTATCTTTTGGAAGCTCGACGGAAGCCTCCACTTACAAGCGGAGGATTGGGAGCCGGAGACTTCACGAGAAAGGTTGGAACTCCTCGCTCTCGTTCGGGCATTGGAATCCCTGGAACACCCCTCTGTGGTTATCTTGGCCAAGGCCAGTTCCTATTTGGAGGAAGGGATTCGGTTTGGTCTTCCGACGTGGCGAAGCGAGGGATGGCGGTGGGAGTACTTCGAGCATTCCGTGCCCATCCGCCATCAAGACTTATGGCAACGGCTAGATTGGGATCTTCGTTTCCACCGGCTTATTTTGCCCTCGGAACAGCGTGGTACGCTTGGGCTGGGAGGCGGCGGGGCTTTGCGGCGTGCCCTTTCAGTCCTGTCGCTTGGGATTTCGTCGGGCACAGGAGAATCCCGGCAAAAAAGCCGAATTGACGGCCCGAGTCTTCCTGCGGGTCCGGTTTATCCGGCTCTCGTTTCGGGGGCCGACAATCCCTCTGATTGCTGGATTTCTAGCCAGGGGCCGGAACGGAGTGATCCGCCTGCTGGTGTGATTTTCGACCGACGGGTCTACCAGCCAAAGGTGGGCTAAATGAGGTGCTCGTATAAGCCCAAGGAAAAATTCGGTTCGTCAAGCGGAAGCTCCAACCGGCAGTTTCCAGCATTTGAGAAGGCCTTCGCTCGATCGACCGGGAGAACTTTCAACGGGTGGTGAGGTTTGGGGCCGGGCTATTTTCGGCACACCTTGAATGACATCGGAGGATCCCGCAAGACAACGTCTTGAGTACCATCGGAGTATTCCAAAAAACCACGTCCGGGAACAACCGTTAGAACCAACACATCCCGAGTAGTCGGTCCGATCGGTTAGATCGTTCGGATCTTTGAGGTTCCCGGGCATGCTTTAAGCAGCCCACGCCGGGAGCTGCAGGACCAAATGATCCTGGCTGTTGGGGAGGGCCTACCTAAAGGCAAAAACCGAAAAGACACCTCGCCAATGAATGGGACTTCAAAAGACTTTGGCACCTCTAGAGGGAAAACCCCCGTGCGAACGCCTGGGAAAACACCGGCAAACAGGGCTTCGATTAGGGAGAGCTGGATACAAAAGCTTTCGGCTGCCGGGGCATGCCTCGGCCAGCTCTGGCAAGTTTCGCTGCGGAATTTCTCCTGCCAAAGAGTTTGGCCGGGGCTTGCTCTATCCCCCGTTGCAAAGATCGGCACAGGTAGCCTTTGCTGAGAAAATGGGTAAACTTAGCAAAATACAGTAAGTAGTCCATCGGGAGGAGCTTGTGCGAACCACCGTACCACTTGGCGAAGTAACAAGACTATTGGAGGGTCGAGCGGAATCGCCGGAGAAGATTCTCGGCCCTCATTGGATCGAATGGGAAGGCCAAAAGGCTGTCGCGATTCGCACCTATCTGCCGCATGGAACCCGGGCATGGGTGGTGGCCCCGGAAGCAGGTTTTCCCGCCCGACCCATGCGACGGATTCATCCAGGCGGAATTTTTGAGGCCCTTTGTCCAATGCCTGAGGGAAACTTGCAGGAGTTTCGGTACCGGATTCGAGTTATGGATGCACGCGGAAAAGTGACGACTGTGGAAGATCCCTATCGGTTCCCTCCGTTTCTCACGGATTACGATCTTTATCTGCTCAACGAGGGAACCCATTGGCAGTCGTACAAGAAGCTGGGAGCTCACCTCCGCACGGTGGATGGTGTGGAAGGGGTGAACTTTGCCGTTTGGGCACCGAACGCCACCAGTGTAAGCGTGATCGGGGACTTTAACGGTTGGGACCCCACCCGGCATCCTATGCGAAAACACATTCCCGCCGGCTTTTGGGAGATTTTCATCCCCGGGGTCCGTGAAGGAGCCATGTACAAATATCGTGTCCGCTATGGGGATCACTGGGAAGATAAATCGGATCCCTATGGTTTCTATGCGGAGGTGCCCCCGCGGACGGCTTCCATCGTCTACAACCTCGACAAGTACGAATGGCACGATCACGAATGGATGGAGCGGCGGAAGCACATCAATTGGCTGGAGCAACCAATCTCGATCTACGAAGTCCATCTCGGCAGTTGGCGGCGGCGAGAATCCGATCCGACCCAGTGGCTGAATTATCGGGAACTGGCCCATCAGCTCATCGACTATGTCAAGCACATGGGCTACACGCACATTGAGGTGCTACCTTTGGGAGAACATCCCCTCAGTGCCAGTTGGGGGTATCAAACAGTGGGATACTATGCGGTGACCTCCCGCTACGGTCGGCCGGAGGACTTCATGTACTTTGTCGATTTGTTTCATCAACATGGAATTGGCGTGATCCTCGACTGGGTACCGGCCCATTTCCCCAAGGATGGCCACGGACTGCGTCGCTTCGACGGAACCGCTCTTTACGAGCACGAAGATCCCCGACAAGGAGAGCACAAAGACTGGGGGACCCTGATTTTCAACTATGGCCGGTACGAAGTCCGCAACTTCCTCATCTCCAATGCCCTCTTCTGGCTGGACAAATATCATGTGGACGGGCTGCGGATTGATGCCGTGGCCTCTATGCTCTACCTCGACTATAGCCGTCGGGATGGCGAATGGATCCCCAACGAATATGGTGGCCGGGAAAACCTCAAGGCCATTGCCTTCCTCAAAATGCTCAACGAGCAAGTACACGGGCAATTTCCCGGGGCTTTCACCATCGCGGAGGAGTCCACAGCCTGGCCGGCCGTCTCCCGCCCAACTTATATGGGTGGACTAGGGTTCACCTTTAAATGGAATATGGGGTGGATGAATGACACCCGTCGCTACATGCATCGCGATCCCATCCATCGCAAGTATCATCATGACGAGCTGACCTTTAGTCTGATTTACGCCTTCCACGAAAACTTCATCCTCCCGCTCTCTCATGATGAGGTAGTGCACGGCAAGGGATCTCTCCTGGCCCAAATGCCGGGAGATTTATGGCAGAAATTTGCCAATCTCCGCTTGCTCTATAGCTACATGTGGACTCACCCGGGCAAGAAGCTTCTTTTCATGGGCTCGGACTTCGGTCAATGGAACGAGTGGAATTATGACGCAAGTCTCCAGTGGGACCTGTTGCGGTGGGAAACCCATCGCGGAGTTCAGAAGTGTGTGGCCGATCTAAATCGCCTCTTGCGGCAAGAACCCGCCTTGTACGAGCTTGATTTCGATGGCCGCGGCTTCGAATGGATTGACTGCCATAATTGGCAGGAAAGTACCCTCAGTTATATCCGCCGAGCCAAAAATCCAAAGGATTTCCTCGTCATTTGCTGCAACTTTACTCCGGTTCCCCGCTTTAACTTTCGGGTAGGAGTCCCCGAGCTATGCTACTATCAAGAGATTTTCAACAGCGACTCGGAATACTACTGGGGCAGTAACCTAGGGAATTGTGGAGGGGTTTGGGCCGAGGATGTTCCCGCTCATGGTCGGCCGGCGTCGATCTCGATCGTGCTCCCACCTTTGGCTGCAGTGATCTTTAAACCGCGGCGAGATATCCCGTGGAACTCCCGGCCCAAACAGACCACCTGAGGAGATCCTGGCTTAAACGAAACCGTCAACTGAAATTCGATGTTAAGGAGGGCAAAGAAAGCACATGAACTTAGGTACATCTAAACCGAAGGCTTGGGCCTATTCGACCCGGTGAACCCCGACGGAGCATTTGAAACCTGAAAATCGCAAGCCGGCACATACCTTCTTTTGCCGGCTTTTTTCTTTCCAGAGAGCGGAAAAAAACCGGGTAGCCGCCGGCACGGAGGGAAAATGCCATCCTGGGAAAAAATCACCCACACTTTCTTTAAGTTACCAAAATGCCAGCTGTTGAGCGGATATGGAGAGTTTTTGGCGAGGGTTTGCCACGAGTCTATGGGGCCGACGTAAGCTGCGGGCTCTGCTTTTGCAGCAACCTGGAAACAAAGTAACTCGGCGGGGAGCTGTTTCTCTCTAGGAACCTACGGCAATTCAGTCGACGGGACATTTCCCTCACTGAATCTGAGCTGATAATGTTCGCCCTATCCAAAACACCAACCGAACGGAAGGGTGGCGACTTCAAAGCACCAGAGTCTCGGTAATTCGGCTGGAAGACATTCTCTCAATCGTAATCGTAGGGCTGCTCGGCTCGACGTCTCTGCCACTCCGGAGTGAGCTGGAAGCCAGCTTCTTGCCGCACGTGCTCCATCAGTCGGGCAAGAATCGAGGCGGTATCATATCGGGCCGCCACCAAGTAAAGTCGGCCAGGGTCGGTGATGAATTGCTGCCACAAAATGTCCTCCGAGGGCTGAGTTTCCACCAAGCGAATCACATAGACCACCCGCTGGGGATGATTCATCGCCACCCCGATCTCTCCCGGTTTCAATCGGAAGACCGTCCGCATAAATTCCTCTCCCGGCCGGTCCACCCCCTTCACCTGGCTAATCCGCGGGGGTTCTTGATACCAGAAAATAAGGGGCAGAGTCGTGGTCAGCCAGGAGAAGGGATCGGAAAGCTCCACGCGAAGCTCTGGCCGGTCCGCGAACACCTCCGCCAGGCTTTTTCCAGCTTGGCGAGCTTGAGCTGCCAGCTGCTCAGCTTCGCTTCGAGCGATTTGACGGGCCTGAATAAGTTTCCACTCGCGGAGTACCTTTTCCCGCATCCCCGGATCGGAGAACTCCGGCACCCGGGCCTCTGTCTCCTCCACTTTCCACAGCAAGTACTGATTCCCGCGAAGATCGCGGACCACTGCTGGACGGAAAAGCGGTAGCCGCCGGAAGACCAGCTCCGGCACCGAAGTCCCACCCTGGGTGGTTGCTTCCGCAACCTCGGTGTTTTGAAGTTCGAAGTCGGCAAGCAAACCGGTTTGGTGATATTCCAAACCGTTTTCTTCCGCTAAAGCCCGAAGATCGGGCCGCTGGGGTTCCGCTCGGCGGGCCTTCTTCCGCTGTTGGATTTCCAAGTCGTAAAGAATCTTTTCATCCCGATACCGGCCTAGCTGAGCCTCAAGCCGCTTCAAGATCTCTTCGATCTGTCGGACCGCCTTTTGGCGGGCTAAAGTGGCCCGGATTTCCTCGCGGACTTTTTCTAAGGGGATGTATTCCTTTGGGGCAGAGGCTTGAGAGCTTGAGGGCTGGGCAGCTCCTTCCGCAGGAACCGCCGGTTGAGCTTCCCCCCCTGCTTCCGATCCCGTGGGGGAGGGTGTAGCCTCTGGATTGGAAGAAGTTTCAGTGTCGGATTGTTTGCCGGCCTTTTCGTCGGCAGCCGGCTCCGATCCATCCCCATCGCCGGGTTCTTCCGCTGCCTGCGTGGGACCGTCAGCCTTTTGGCCCGCTCCTGACGGAGGCCCCTGGGCAGAATCCATGCTTGTTTGGGTTCCGTTACCCGGGGAAACGTTCTCCTGCGATCCCGGTTTCACCTCGGCGGAAGCCCCACTAGGAGACTCAACGGAACCTTTGTTGATGGTTTCCCCGGCCGCTGGGGTAGGCAGGGAATCCTCAGCCCCTTCCGTGGCCGGTTTCTTATTTGTGGTAGTCGTCTCGGGCAAGTTCGTTCCACTTTCCTGATTCTGACCTGCCTGAGGCTGACCTGAGGGTGTGGTGGTCCCCGGACTTTCCGAACCCTGCGTCCCCCCAGCCTCGGACGATGCCTCTTTAGTCCCCTCCGAAGTGCCCGGCAAGGATGGGAGCGGTTCCCTCACAAACAGGCGGTCTTTATTCTCGTTGTAGTAAGCCGCAATTTCGTCCTCGGTAACCTCCTCCTTCGCTTGTTCCACAAAGCGGTCGAGGGTTGCCTTGGTCCATTCCAAAGCTACCCGTTTTGGTTCCATAAACCCCGGCTCAGGATCATCAGGATGATGTACCCGAAATCGATGCTGCTCGAAGAACTTTCGTAACTCTGTCTCGGGGGGATCGGGAACACGTTCTATAAACCGTTCCACGGGCAGGGCTATTGTTTCCACCGTCACACGGCGGTTGAGCCGCTGAAAATACTCCCAATGTTGGGCCGGCGTGAACCCACCCAGGTTCGTAAGGAGAAAATCCTGCACTCGCAAAGCCAGGAGTTCCTCCCGAAGGACTCGGAAGAGATAGTCCACCGAAATACCCTGCCGGTCGAGCATCTGTTCTAATGCAGGCCCCGAGATTTTTCCTTGGGTCAAATCGGCAATGAAGTCGTTGACGGCCCGATCGTCCACCGTGATTCCTAGCCGTTCTCCATACCGGGCCAAAAGCCACCGTTGGAGCACCGAGTCTTCCGTGGCCGGGCCGATCCGCTGATAAACATCGTTCACCTTTACCGGGTTTTCCCCCACCTGATAAAGGGCATCAGCCACCACATTCAAAAATCGGAGGGCTACCCCCCGCTGCCGCATCAACTCGGCAAGCGTGGACTCTCGCACATTTCCCAGCCGGGAAGTGGCCACCACAATATTTCTCCGCGGAGTCGCCTGGAGCCCTTCCAGGATCAATGGCAGGATGACAAAGCCAAACATGGCCAGGACCCCGAGGCCAGCAAGCATTAACTTCCGGTGTCGGCGGAAAAAGGAAAACGGACTTCGCATCTTTCAACTCTCCCGCCGGCGAAGATCCCGAACCGGACCCTCGCCGAAAAGCCCTTTAAGCCATAAATCTGACTACCATGACCATTGGCCCCGCACTCATTCCACCAAAGAGTGGAGAGACCGATCGAACTCTTCGACCACCGGTGCGGTGCCGTGTCCCCGGGCGGTTAAGAACGTGTCCCAGTCTCAAGACCGGGTGAAAAAGTTCCACCTGCCTCCGGTTGTCCTCTCTCCGCGTGGAATCGAGGCCTCCTCTTTCCTGACGCCGGTGGCCTCCTACCGGATCACCGGAGCCGGGGGTCGAAATAGTCAATCGGGGAATCTTTCCTCCCAAAGTTTTGCTGACCGCCCCACCCCAAAGCGGGTACCACTCTCCCAAAAATCCGGGTCAGTGAAGCTTTTTGGTGGGTTCCTCTTATCGGGTTGGGGCTAAATTTGCAGTGATGGCCTCAGCATAACACGAAGTGGACAAGTTGCCGAGGCCAACTCCCCTAAGAGCCGGTTGGCCGCGTTTATTGTCAGGCGTCGATGCACCCCATGCTCGGCCGGTTTTTCCGCCGGTGTCGATAGCCTTGTCGAAGCGGTTGTTTCAAGGATCGCTCAGGCTATCCGAGCCGATAAATACCCCATCTGAATGCACAGAATGATTGTGGGTACCATAGGCTGTATGGCGAACCCTGAAGAACACCAAGAGATAGAGCCCACCCTCTGGACACGGTTGGGGGCCGGCTGGTGGAGCAGGTCGGTTCAAACTACTCATGGCAGGGGGTGAAATGTGAAGGGGAGCATCACCGAGGCCGGGAGGTGGCGACATGGGAGAATGGCCCACTGCGGAGAATCTTCTCATGCATTTTCGGCAAACTGAGGTATTCAAAACCGACGAAAGTTCCAAACAATTGTGATCATACTAATGATGAGCAAACTCCTACCCGTGATAACCCTCGTTCCGGGCGTTTTTCTCCCTCGTTTGCCCACTGAGGGTATGCCACCGCAGCATAGTTCAATGTCACCATAAGGCGGGGGTATGTCGTCCAAGGTGGCCACAAAGTCGGATTGGGCCGGCCGAGAACCCTTCCGCCGACACCAGGCCGGTCTTGCCAGGCTCGGAGGGCTAAGATAATGTTCCCGCAAGGGAAATCCTAAGCACACGCCTCCGGAGGTTTATGGGTTTTCAGGAATGGGTTTGCTATTGGCGGGATTTTCTCCTTGGGCCCTCACGAGAGGCCCAATAGACAATTCTTAGGGTTCCCCCACGGCCTGCAGAGTTTTCATCTGCACTTCTAGCTACTTGAGTGAGAGCGTTGGTGGCACCGATAGGGCCGGAATCCTCAGGGGGTAAGCCGCTGTATCCTCATTTGTGCGTTGACCGCGTCCAGCGGGGGAAAGGGGCGATTCCTCCGGGCAGGGGAAGATTCCCTCGGAATCGCGGGGAGGTGCAGGCAACCGGATGGAATGACCAGACCAAAATGGTAGTCTGTTCCAATGCCAAGCGGTGAGAAAACTGGGGAAAGCTGAGAAGACGAGGGAAAGTTTCTCTGGCCAAGGCCAGTGTCATCCTTTCGTAACAATAGGACCTTGTTGGGGCAGATTGCGGGAGATAGACAAGATAGGCAAAAAGATTTCTGCCACTTTTGCCCTTGCCCAATCTCCTAACAATTGCCAAAGCAGGAACGTAACGGCGGCTGCTTGACTCAAAAGGAAAAACCGTACCACTGGAAGGTGCGTGTCCTACCGGCGAAGACCGAAACTTTCTGATGTTGCCAAACGGGCAACATACTGTCCAAGCTTTCTGTAGGCAGAGCAAGGTTTCCCCCGGAAGTCCTACACGGCGGTTTAGCACGCCCCGCGGGCTGGGAACTTCCTTGGTCTCGCAGAAATGGATCGCTTTTTGCCAAGACAATTTTCGGCAAAAGCAGCACCGAGGTTGCACCTTGAAGGCTAACCTCTTTCGTCCAGTTGCATTGTCCGGGGATGAGGGATTTATGGGCAAGAAGAAAGAGACGGGCAAAGCCTTAGTTATCGTGGAATCACCGACCAAGGCTCGCACAATAAGCAGCTTTCTCGGCCCCGAATTTCAAGTGGAGGCCAGCATGGGGCATATTCGCGATCTGCCGGATAGTGCCAAAGAGGTACCTCCGGAATTGCGTCGGCTGCCTTGGGCCGAGTTAGGCGTAAACGTGGAGGAGGGCTTCAAGCCTCTTTATGTCATCCCCAAAGAAAAGCAAAAGCAAGTTTCCAAACTTCGTCAGGCGGTAAAAAAGGCTGATCGGCTGTACCTTGCTACAGACGAAGATCGCGAGGGGGAGGCAATCAGCTGGCATCTATACGAAGTCCTCAAGCCGGAACTCGAAAAGAAGGGCCTGCCGGTCCATCGGTTGGTCTTTCACGAAATTACGCGAGAGGCGATCCAAGAAGCCCTTCGTGCTCCCCGGGACATTAATCTTTCGCTCGTGCGAGCCCAAGAAGCCCGGCGGATTTTAGACCGGCTATACGGCTACGGGCTTTCTCCGCTCCTTTGGCGGAAGATGCAAGCGGGGCTGTCGGCTGGGCGAGTTCAAAGTGTGGCTCTTCGGCTGGTGGTGGAGCGAGAGCGGCAGCGGATGCGTTTCCGCCCCGCGAAATACTGGGATCTTGCCGCCCTTTTTCAAAAGCCCGGCGATGGTTCCTTCGAGGCCCGGCTCGTCCTCCTCGAAGGGAAAAGAATCCCGGAAGGCCGAGATTTTGATCCTGCAACAGGATTGCCCCGGGACCCAAACTTGGCCGTTCTCGATGAAGCTCAGGCCTCGCAGTGGGCGGAGCAACTTCGTGCCTTCAGGCCGCAGGTGGCCGAGGTGGAGGAAAAGCCCTATGTCTCCCGCCCCGCTCCTCCCTTTACCACTAGCACCTTGCAGCAAGAAGCCAACCGAAAGTTTGGCTTCACTGCTCGCTATACCATGCAGCTTGCCCAGTCGCTTTACGAAAACGGGCATATTACGTACATGCGTACAGACTCCACGCACTTAGCACCGGTGGCGATCGAGGCTGCTCGGGAAGTCATCCGCACCATGTTCGGAGAAGATTATTTGCCGCCGGAGCCCCGCACTTATCGCACCCGGGTGCGGAACGCACAGGAAGCCCACGAGGCCATTCGCCCGGCTGGCCATCCTTTCCGTTCCCCAGAAGAACTCCGCACGGTACTTCCCCCCGACGAATGGAAACTTTACGAACTTATTTGGAAACGCACCATCGCTTGCCAAATGCGGGATGCTGTGGGCAGACGTCTCACGGTACACGTGGACATGGGGCCGGCCCGGTTCCTTAGCATCGGAAAAACCATCGACTTTCCCGGCTATCTCCGGGCTTATGTGGAAGGAAGCGACGATCCGGAGGCCGAACTTGCGGACAAGGAGATTGTACTTCCACCCCTGAGTGTCGGAGAAGAATTGATCTGCCAGCAATTAGAACCCAAAGGTCACACGACCCAGCCCCCTCCACGATACACCGAGGCAACACTTATCCGCACCTTGGAGGATATGGGGATCGGTCGGCCGAGCACATATGCCACCATCATCGACACCATCCTTGCCCGTCAGTATGTGACAAAACGCGGCAATGCTTTAGTGCCCACTTGGCTCGGATTTGCTGTGACCCAGCTTTTGGAAAGGCATTTCCCGGAGCTGGTGGACTACCAGTTCACCGCTCAGATGGAAGAGGAGCTGGATGCCATTAGCCGCGGGGAGGCCGATCCCGTCGAATATCTAAGCCGATTCTACTTCGGCAATGAAACCCCGGGACTGAAGCAGTTGTTGGAAACCAAGATTGGGGAAATTCGGCCAAGCGAGGTCAACCGCCTTTTGCTTGGAAAGCCGGAGGGTGACGGGCCTGAAGGGCAGCCCATTTACGTTCGGCTCGGCCGGTTTGGACCGTACCTCGAGCAAGGTGACCGTCGTGCCGAAATCCCGCCCTCTTTGGCTCCCGATGAACTCACCGTGGAAAAGGCCTTGGAGTTGCTTCGCAAGGCGGAAGAGCAAGACCGGCCTATTGGGTATTGTCCCGCTACCGGTCGACCTGTTTTTGTAAAAAGCGGCCGATTCGGTCCCTATGTGCAGTTAGGGGACGGAAGTGACGGTCAGGAAGTTCGCCAAGTCTCCTTGCCCGGAGGGACCAAACGGGAGGATGTCACATTAGAACTTGCCCTGAAATATCTCCAGCTACCCCGAGAGCTAGGAAAACATCCTGAAAATGGCGAGTCGGTCACTGTCCATGTGGGAAGGTACGGTCCGTATGTTCAGTGTGGCTCGGAAACCCGTTCGCTGCCGCCGGAATTATCCCCCATGGAGATAACTTTCGAACAAGCGTTGGAGCTTTTAGCCCAGCCCAAAGACCGGCGAAGACGGACCCGGTCCACCGAGCCGCTCAAGGTGTTCACGCTCGGGGAAAATGGTGAACGTGTGATCCGGGTGATGGATGGTCGGTACGGCCCGTATGTGACCGACGGAACCGTAAACGCCACCATCCCCAAGGACCTTTCCGTTGAAGAGATTACCGCGGAGCAGGCGGAGGAACTTCTGCGACAGCGAGCCGCCCGCCTGGCCGAGTCTGGAACCAAGCGGTGGCGAAGCCGGCGGCGCTCTTCGGCCTAAAAGAGAACCTCGCCGATCCTGTCCCCCGGAGGGACCATCCCTCGCGCGAAGCATCTGAGGTTCTTTTTTGCCAATGGCTTGACCTGCACGAGCTAACCTCCGTGGGTAAGTCTCTTCCTAATCTCCGGTAAATATCCGGTAAATAAAAGGAACTGCTCAACCGCCCGATAAAGCCCCAAAGAATCAGCCAAGCCCATAACCTCAGGCCAACCAACGGCACAATGATCAACATGTTTGGGCTGAGGCTCTCGAGCCCTCAATCATTAAAACGGCCTTCAAGACGGGATCCTTCCTCACCAAAGGGTGTACTGTTTCTTAGATTCTCGCCCCGCTTACTTAGATTCTCGACCTGCCTTTGCTGGGAGAGCCACCTACTCCGCAGGTCTCTCCTAGCCCAGTTTGCCGCACCCCGCTGAGCCACCCCTGGCACGCTCTCCTCGAGGCTAGGCATCTACCGATTTCGCCAGACACGACGGCTCTTTTACGCTAGAGGGCAGAAAAAACACTAGTGACGGGTATTGTTGATTGTGGCGTGTCGGAGCGATTAGTTTTGACCGCAAATCCTGATAGGCCCTTTCAGGCGAAGAACGAAACTCCTCCCTCCGAAGAACCATCTTCACGGCAGCCTGCGGATCGCCCAGCTTGCCAAAAAGCGGGGGCTTTCGCTTTCCAAGCTTAGCCCTTGAGAATATGGTGATATCCCTCTGCAGTAGGGATTGATCGGATTTTTTCGGCCCGGCTTGGCAAATTGTTGTCGGATGGCTTGAAGGAGGAAAACATCGAAAATAAAATTTATTTGCGCGCGGCATGTTCGGGGGGTGACAACGCAAATCGTCCGGTAAAAGTCCTGTCCTTTGAACTCGCGGGGGCCGCGAACCCACACCAGTTCACACCGACAGGCAGTGGTTGTCATCTGCCGGACTTGGGGGCATCCCTCTACGGGCGTTTTCGTCGGGCGTCCTTTCGTTGCCACTTGTGTGCAAAAGCGGTGCGTTCCCAAAGTCTGTCACGCTGGGCAAGTCCCACATAGGTTTGGACAATGAAGCGGGAGCCGGCGGGTTTCATCGGAGGATTATTCTGGGGGAATGCTCTTAAGTGGTACTTTTTCAGCTGCGGGAAATTTCGCAGCAAAGAGCGTTTTGGTTTGCACGGGGAGTAGATACTAACCACAAGAAAAATGGGAGGACTATCAAAGAAGCAAGGTAAACTGTAATAAGCGGTTGCGGAGGTGGTTTCGTCATCAAAATCGTTTGAGATATCGTTGGGGCTTCGGATCTTGCAGTTTTTTAGGTTGTCTTGGTTCTTGTAATGTGTAGGTCACGTTTAGTGAGAGGAGAAGTGCTATGCGGCGAGAAAGGTCATCTAAAGCTAGAGGTTTTACCCTCGTGGAACTGCTGGTGGTAATTGCCATTATCGGGATTTTGATCGCCTTATTGCTCCCTGCGGTGCAAGCCGCACGAGAAGCCGCCCGACGTTCCCAATGTACCAATAATCTCAAGCAATTGGGGCTTGCTTTACACAACTACCATGACACGTATCTGTGCTTCCCTGCTCGGAAGGATGGTTCCGGGGCGTGCACAACTATCAGCACGACGTATGGTAGCCGACGCAACGGCAATTGCACGCGACTAAGCGGTTTTATCCCCTTGCTGCCTTATTTGGAGCAGCAGCCGATGGCCGAGGCAATCCGGGCAGGTGAGCCCGGAGCCGGCATTTCCCCAGGTGGCCCAGCAGGCTGGGAAAGTTGGCCCATTTGGGATAATTCCCCCGACGTTTTGCTCTGTCCGTCCGACAATGGGTATCCGGACAACCGTGGTCCGTACAACTCCTATGCCTTCAGTGTAGGGGATCAAATCAGTGGAATTCGTGACGGCCAAACCGTGCGTGGACTTTTCCCCACCGTGCGTACTGTGGCCATTCGTGATATTCTGGACGGGACCAGCAACACGGTTGCCATGAGCGAGCGGGTCTGTGCCGCTAGACTTCCGGATAACTGGGACGGTAGTGGTAATGCCTTAACGGTTGGCGCTCGCCAGATCGAACATGTGCAGGGGCAAGCTGTGGGAATTGGGGGCGTAGCCTCTAGCCCGATAATTTGCCGCTCATATACCGACGGAAGGTATTACGTTGCCGGGACGCGGGTGATCTGCCCATTTGGCCGTCGGTGGACGGATGGCCAGCCTACAATCGTGGGCTTTAACACCGTACTTCCCCCGAATGCACCTGCATGTGCAGAAGACGCTACGACGTGGCGGGACCAAAACAACGTGGTAATTCCCCCTTCCAGCCGTCATCCCGGTGGAGTCAATGTGCTTCTGGCCGATGGTTCCGTTCGCTTCATCAGTGAGACCATTGACACCGGGAATTTGGCCCTTCCACCAGTGAGCTCGGGCTTTAGCCCCTACGGTGTCTGGGGTGCTTTGGGATCAAAAGACGGTGGGGATGTGGCTACACTCGGCCAGTAAGTCTTTGACAGTCGCCATCACCCTCCGTTGCGTTTTCCCC
>Ga0272449_1002487_pt1 | contig 17144 bp, 2 predicted proteins | sample YNPCB0241_FD_198679 | JGI IMG/M metagenome (GOLD analysis project Ga0272449, IMG submission 198679) | Hot spring sediment microbial communities from Yellowstone National Park, WY, United States - YNP-CB-024-1 | ecosystem: Environmental > Aquatic > Thermal springs > Hot (42-90C) > Sediment...
GCTTTTAAGATAGGAAACGAATTCTTTTGTATCCTTAAGTGTCTTTGAACTGCGGATTATCCGACTTATGTGTGAAGCATCTGTTATACCTTCTTTTTTAAGATAATCAACAAATTCTTTTACCTCCTCAAGATTCTTTGAACTACGGATTATCTGACTTATGTGTGAACCATCTGTTATACCTATACTTTCAAGATAGGCAACGAATTTTTTTACCTGTTCAAGATCCTTTGAACTGTTGATTATCTGACTTATGTGATAACCATCTGTTATACCTATGCTTTCAAGATAACCAACAAATTCTTTTACATCCTTAAGTGACTTTGGACTACGGATTATCTGACTTATGTGTGAACCATCTGTTATACCTATGCTTTTAAGATAGGCAACGAATTTTTTTACCTGTTCAAGATCCTTTGAACTGTTGATTATCTGACTTATGTGTGAACCATCTATTATACCTATGCTTTCAAGATAGGCAACGAATTTTTTTACCTGTTCAAGATCCTTTGAACTGTTGATTATCTGACTTATGTGTGAACCATCTATTATACCTATGCTTTTAAGATAATCAACAAATTCTTTTACATCCTTAAGTGTCTTTGAACTACGGATTATCTGACTTATGTGATAACCATCTGTTATACCTTCTCTTTTAAGATAGGCAACAAATTCTTTTACATCCTTAAGTGTCTTTGAACTGTGGATTATCTGACTTATGTGGGCAGCATCCGTTATACCTATGCTTTTAAGATAATCAACAAATTCTCTTGCATCTTCAAGATTTTTTGCGCTGTGAATTATCTGGCTTATGTGATAACCATCTGTGATATCTATGCTTTCAAGATAGGCAATAAATTCTTTTGTCTCTTCAAGTGTTTTTGGACTGTGAATTATCTGACTTATGTGATAACCATCTGTGATATCTATGCTTTTAAGATAGGAAACGAATTCTTTTGTATCCTTAAGTGTCTTTGAACTGCGGATTATCCGACTTATGTGTGAAGCATCTGTTATACCTTCTTTTTTAAGATAATCAACAAATTCTTTTACCTCCCCAAGTGTCTTTCCACTGCTGATTATCTGGCTTATGTGCGAACCATCTGTTATACCTTCTCTTTCAAGATAACCAATAAATTCTTTTACCTCCTCAAGTGTCTTTGAACTATTGATTATCTGGCTTATGTGATAACCATTAAATTGATAAATCTTTTTACCTTCTTTCTCAATTTTTGAGTCAAAAAGTTCGTATGATATCTCTAACCTTTCTGCTTTCCTTGATAATATTCTCTTTGCTTGCGAAAGATTAAAAAGCGGTTTTCCATCTCTTGTAATACTTAAAAGCAAATTTAACATTTTATCTAGATTATTTTTTTTATCTTTTTCAAAATGTTTTATCTCGTTTATTATCTCACGAATTTTTTGTTTCTTAGCAGACACCTCAGCAAAATTTAGTAGTTTTATTTGTGGTGAGTTGATTGATTGAAGATATTTATGGAAGTTATCTGAAGTTCTATCTTTTTGAGTGTCTAGCCCATTTTTGATAAGATATTCAGAAAAATCTTTGTATATTTTGCTTCCTTGCACATTTAACGCTAAATATTCATCTATTTCATGTTGAACAAGCAGTTGAAGAAATGTTTCTACTGTGAATCCTTCAGGTGGACCTCGTGTTCCCAACGCCTCTAAAAATGCTTGATGAATGTATAATGTAATATCATTAGTTTCTCTGTTTACTTCTATTGTTGCTAACGCCCACGCATCTTTCTGTATCAAGGCAGGATTACGGCTCACTTTCACATCAGAAATTTTATAACCTTCTATTTCAACTCCTTTTATTATATCAATAAATTTTTTATAACCTTTTTCTTCCAACTCTTTCTCTGACAAAAGCATATTTTGGTTTAACCCCTTAAACAAACTAACCAACATAATAGACCTATCTTCTAATAATTTATACAACTTAGATTGAGGTAGATTTGAAAATGCTAATTTTATTATTTTCTCAACATTCTTTCCAAGAGCTTGATAATCTAATTTCACCTCTCGCTCTATAAATTTATATAATTTATCTAAACTATCAATCTCATCCCATGAAATCTTTTTAACAATTTGAACAAATTTTTTAGATATTCTTTTTTGTCTTTCTTGGTCTCCTTTAATTGAGTCAAGAAAAATACGTTTAATATCTTCATTTTCAATTCTTAATGCTAAGCTGTTAATTTTTTCGCTTCTTTTTTCTAAAAAAGAATATCTCCTTGCTATCAAATATAGACCTAATCTAACTTTTTCAAATTCGGTTAACTGTTCTATTATTCTATTAAACTCTTCAATTGGAAGTTCAAACAATACCTCTATAAACTTTGTAGTAAATATCTTACCCTTTGCTATAGAAACTAATAGTTTACTATCTTCTTTTATTGCAAATTTATTTATTTCTTGCTCTAACTCAGGATTTTTTAAATATGCAAAAAAGAAAGGTAAAACCTTATTTGCTTTTTTGTCATACAGATATGAAGTAACCTCTTCCACAAATGTTCCAGTAGATAAAAGATCATCTAAAAATATAACATTTTTGCCAGTTATATCTTCTTTTATTTCTATACTATCTTTTATCCGTTCAATCCTTTCCTCTTCAGAAAGTTCTGCATATGGTTTTAAAATTAATTTCTCTTTTCTTTTTAATATAACAAACCTTACTCCTAAATTTTCTGCTATCCTTTTGGCTACTGTACAAATTGATCTATCAACCTCTCTTGATTCATGCGCAATAATCACAATATCCTCAACTGGGATACCTTTTATTTCTTTTTTAATCTTTTTTGTTAGTAAATCTACAACTTTATTTATAGTAGTTTCTTCACCTAACTTAAACTTAGAATAAAACTCTATTATACTTTCATTTCCTTCTATTCTATCAAATCTAAACAAAGTATTTTTGGATAAAATTTTTGTAGCAAAAAATTTAAATATCTTATACACATTTTGTTGAGAATCGCTAACATCTACACATCTCACAGCACTGTCTAATACAAAATAGTCTGCTTGTCCTTCCTTAAAACTGTTACCTAAGTACAAAACTTCTGATGGTTGCAATTCAAAATATTTAATAATCTTTCTTATACCTTCTTCTTTTGACACTTTTGCTACTGTAACTTTTTTTTCTGAATAGTATACAGTATAGTTTAAATTATTTTTTTCAACCTCTTCTTTTACTTTATTGTAAATTTCTAATGTTTTACTTGGATCTTTGATTTCTAAAACCATCTTTGCTTTATCTTCTACTAAATCCTTTTCCCTTACATAAGCCAAACTTTCAATTCCTAACTGTTTTATAACCGATTCAAAGATATCTTTTATTTTTTCTCTTTCTTCATTAGTAAAGTAGTTTTCTTCAATAACCTTACCATCTACATAAACATAAGCACCATTTTCAGCAAACACTACTATTTTATTTCTTAATTCTTGCGGAATAAAATTTAAAACATCATTATTAGCACGTTCTAAAGAACCAGAAGTTAACAAAATCAAAAGACCACCCATTCTTAACCAAAATAACAAAGATTGCAACAGATTAGGAGAATCCTTAATAGTTTTCCCTTCAGCAGGTGTTAATGTTCCTCCTATATCTGCAACTACAACCTTAGGTAGAAATTGTTCTTCTTTTATTACAGTATCAATGCTTAATGGTTTATTGACATAAGTACTAACTTTATCTTTACCAGTTTTTTTAGAAACATATAAAGCCTCATCAGCAGCTTTTACTAAATCTTCCTTATTTAAAATCCCATCTCTTTTATACTCAGCAACTCCTAAACTTATTGTGACTTGGTTAACTTTAAGTTCAGTAATTTTTTTCCAAACAGTATTTTTTACAGTTTCTCTAATTCTTTCAGCTAATTCTTGTGCTACCTCTTTAGATGTATTAGGACAAATTATAACAAACTCTTCACCACCATATCTTGCAAAAATATCCGCCTTTCTAATTTCTCTCTTTACAACCTTAGCAACTTGCTTCAAAACTTTATCACCTACTTGATGTCCATAAGTGTCATTAATTTTCTTAAAATTATCAATATCAAACATAATTAAAGATAATCTTTCACCATAACGATCTGCATCACTAACTGCTATATCAAGAACTTCATCAAATATTCTGCGGTTAAAAATACCGGTAAGTTGATCTATATAAGTTAATTTTTCAAGTTCTTTTTTTTCTTCTCTCAATCTATATATTTCTGCTTTAAGAGAAGCTATAGTATGCTGGCGAGTTAATAAATAGATAGGGATTAAAAGATAAGAAATAAATCTGTCACCTCTTTCTAAAAACAAATCTTCTCTAGCAATAACTATTGGCAATAAAATTTTTCTTAAAAAGTTAACCAATATAAATTTTGATTCTGTAACAAGCCATGAGGCAATTTTTACTTCTTTCGTATCAATGTTTGTTTCGGCAAATTTCCAGAATGGTAGTTCAACAAATTCAACTTTTACACCATAAAATCTAAAAAGTGCTTCTATCTTATCTTTTTCAATTTTTTCTAATAAATCTGCCCAGTTTTTTGAAGAAGCAGAAGTAATAGATAATCTTTGCTTAAAGATTTTTTTAAATCTATCAAATTCATTTAGTTCTCTTACAACAACATCAGGTTTCAACTTCAACAATTCTTTTTCATATTTTCTATTTATATAAATACAACCCATACCTGCAGATTTAGCTGCTTCTATACTTGGAATATCTGTTCCAACAACAATAACATTTTTAGGATTTACACCTAAATTTTTTGCAGCAAGAAGAAAAACATCAGGATTAGGTTTTCCTTTTTTACCTTCATAGTCTTGTGGTGAAATTATAGTATCAAAAAGTTCTTTGATTTTTAGTTCTTCTAATATAAATGGAGCATTTTTACTTGAAGAAACAGCTGCTACTTTAACTCCTTCTTGCTTCAGCAAATTTATAAATTCAAGTGTATCTTTGAAAATATCTACACCAAGTTCTTCAACATATTGCAAATAATATTTATTTTTCAAGTTTGAATAAGTTTCTATCTCTTTTTTAGTTAACACACGCCCACATGCTTTTGCAAAATTTTTAAGTCCTTCTTCACGAGGAACTCCATCTACATACTTCTTATAATCATCCCAACTAAATTCATCAGTTATTCTCATATCTTCTTCAAATAATTTCTTCCAAGCAAGAAAATGAAGTTCTGTTGTTGAAGCAATTATACCATCAACATCTAAAATAACTCCTTTATTTTTTGGCAAGTTTTTATCTTTACGAATTATAAATTCTATAAGATTAAAAAGAAAAGTTTTTGATTTTATAATTAACCAAATAAATCCTATACCACTTAAAATACCAATTATATATAAATACAATTTAACAAATCTTAGCTCGCTTTCATATTTAGGTTTAAAGAATTCAAAATTAATGTCAACTACATCTTTTTTCCAACCTAACTTTTTTAAGAACTTTTTCTGGTTGTTAAATGCCTCTTTTTCATATTCTAACATATTAAACATATTTTTATATGGTACCAATATTCCTAAGGAATCATTATGTTGTCTTACATGTGTTAATTCATGCACTATTGTACTAGCCAAAAACTCTATTTTTTCTTTTTCATTAAGAATATATTCTATCTCACCTCCTACAGCTGTTTTAACAGATACAATGTTCCAACTCCTATTTGTATTAACATATATCTTACCGCCTTTTTTACTAAATAAATTTTTATCATAGTAAGCAACTTCATTTGGTTGACCTTTTTTCAATACTATTTCAATTTTTTGTTCTTCTAACAATTTATATAATTCAGGTTCGTACTTTTTAACCAATTCTAATGCTAAATAAATTTCTGTGTTATTTATATTTTCTACTTTAGGAAAATTCAAAAATTTCTCATTGGAATTCAAATTTGAAATTTTAAATTTAGAAATATCGGAAGGAACTTTCTGTTGATTAACTTGTTGCTCTATCTTAATTTGATTAGATATTACATTTGCTGAACTTTTTGAGTGAAAAACAAATTGAGAGAATAGCAAAGACAATATCAAAATTGCTGTAAATATTATTTTATTAATACTATTGGCAGAAGCTTTTCTAACATTTTCAACATCACTCTCAGCTATTTCTTCATTTCTTCCAATTTTTTCACACAAAATCTTTAATTGTTGGTAAGTTAAATTTTGAGTTTTTAAAAACACTAAAATTTTATCAATTGCTTCCCAACTCTCTTCTTCTTTTAATCCTCTATTATCAATAGATATCGCTAATATCATCCTTTCAGTAAGTTTAAATTCTGGATGTTTCTGAGAAATTAAAAACGAAATTGCTTCTCTTCTTGACTTCAAACTTCTTAATTGTTCAACAACTTTCTCTTTTTTACCAAATATTTTCTCAAGTTCTTTAATCAACTCTAAGGATAACCAATCTTTTTTAAGAGACCATTTGTCTTTAATTTTTTCAATATAAAAATCTAAATAGTTAAGTTTTTCTTGTCTTGCTTCTTCTTCTAATTTTTTTAACTCTTCTTCAATTTCTTTCTCTTCTTTTTCTTTCTTAATAATCTCTTCTAATATGTCTTTTAATCTTTCAAGTTGTGCAATTTGTCTTTTTTGCCATCCTTTTATTTTATCCTTTTTTATAAGTGACAAACTATTAATTCTTTCATTTACCATCTCTAAAAAGAAATTTTTATCTATTTTTGAACCTGAAATTGCTTGTTTAACCTCTTCTATTTTTTCCTCAGAAAACAAATCTTTTATACTTAATATATATTGCCAATCTTCTTTATCTTTTACATAAGATAAAAATTCAAAAAGAGTCAGGTATCCTTCATTTTTTATTGCCAATATTAAGTCATCTGCTTTATTAAACTGTTTCTTCTCTAAATAAAGTATAGCAAGATTAAAAACTACTGGTTTTTCTTTACATCCTAGCTTAACTGCTTTCTCAAAATATTGGGTTGCTTTATCTGTTTCATCTAAAACAAGGCATACTTCAGCAAGATAAGCATATGCTTCTACTTTTTTAGGATTTAACTTTATAACTTCTTCAAAATCATCTTTTGCTTTTTTAATCTCATTTTTAGAATAATATGCAACTCCTCGTGATAAAATTAACTCTGCTTTTTTTATTGAGTCATTTTCTGCAACACCTTTCTTTATTACTTCATTTATTAAGTCTATTGCCTTATCATACATCCCTTTCTTAACATATATCCTTGATAAAACAATATAAAGGTCAGGGTCATCCTTCCATCTCTCATCTTCAAACATCAAATTCGTCATCTCTAAAGCATCATCTATATCTCCTTCTTTAAACAATTTTACAATCTCAAAATAGTTCAAGTTAAACTCTATATCGTCAAGTAGTTTTTTATTTTGTGTGTTTTTTGCAATTTCTTGTGCCTGTTTTAATCTTTTAAAACATTCATCAAACCTTTCTTTCCAACCATATCTCACACCAAACATATTTAACAAAAATGCATTTATCTCATCAGGCAAATTTTCTTTTATCCTTTTGTATTTTTTCTCTGCGGAATCAAAATCAAAATTATCCAAATCCCTCTCAATACTTCTTAATGCCTTTAATAATTCATCTTTTTGCCAGGAAATAGAAAGGAAAAATGGCAAAACATAGCCGACTTCATTCGTCCCTAAAACTAATAGAATAAATACTGCTAAAAGAGGTATTATTTTATTATATAAACCGCTTAAACTTTTGACTTTCCACAAAATATCCATCATCTTCAAATCTTTATCCCAACCACCTTTTCTATCATGAATTAATATTATTACCTTATCTTTCTTTTTGATCAACCTATTAAATAAATTTAAAATTTGTCTTGGAGTTAACCTATTTTTGCCTTTTATACTATCTTGTGTATCAATATCCCACCTGTCGTCTTTTATACCCTCCCACTTAGTTTGGAGTTCCTTTTCTTGTTCTTCACTTATTTCTGGATAGATTTCTTTTAAAGTTTTTATATTTAAAATTTTATAAACACTGTATTCACTCTTAGGATTATAAAAGTTTTCTACTATTTTTCTTAAATTTTCATTTAAGTTTTTAACGCCACCTGGAGTAGCAAAACTTTTTGCAAAATAAGGATGTTCCCCTTGACTAATCAATGCTTGGTTAATTAATTTTTGTGTTTTAACAATTTCTAAGGCAAATTCCCTATCCGTCATTAACGACAATCTTTCTTTATCTGGATGAGAGTAAGTATGAATCCCTACTTTATATCCACTTTTAATTATATCTGCTAATATTTTGCTTTTTTCAGGTGATATTCTATCTCCATCTAACAAACTTTCTCCTATGATGTTAAATATAACATTTCTAATTTTTAGTTCTTTCAGAACCTTTAAAACTTTTGGTGTTTCTCTCAAATTCACACCATCATCTATTCTTAAAACTACATTATCCCATAAAGATGATTTTGTAATTTCCATTTTATGAGTATAATAAGAAGGAATATTTCTATCTGAAGAGAAAACTTCTGTTGTAGTATTAAATATCAACAAAGACGAAATTAGAATTGAAAAAACAGAATAAATAACATATCTCCTTACATATTTTTCAAAATCAAGAAATTCATATAAACTAACTATAAACTCACCAAAAAAATTTCTTCCTTCAATATGCCTAACTTCATGATTATAAATTATCCTTTGCAACCAGGGAGGTAGCAATGTTAAAACTGCAGTGTTTATATATATCTTTTTACCATCAGTGTAGGCAGGAGTGTGCCATTTTGGTTGTTTTGTCTCTTCTACTAATTCATTGTTTTTAAACTCATCAATAAGTTCATATTTTCTTCCGCCAAAAATTTTTACTTTGATTAAATAAAATATTTCAAAAATATATAATGATGAGAAGATACTTGCTATCAAGAAAAATGCTGGGTTGAAAATACTACCAGTGATTATAAACGAAGAAAACAAAGATAAGACCGATATATTTAAAATAACTCCTATTCTGTTTATTAAAGAAAACTTTTCAACTTTTGGTTTTTCTTTCAGCTCTTCTATACTTTGTAGTGCCTTTGCTTTTTTTGAAATATTTATTTTATATACTTTGCCATTTATTGCAACTACATTTTCATTTATAAAATCTATATTTGAACTTAATATTTTATCAATAACTTCTGAAGATTCTGGATTGTTAATTTTTGACTTTCCAATGTTTTTTTTCCATCTTTCTAAGGTTTCTTTTATTCTATATGGAGGTTTTCCCTCTATCATCTCGCTAATAACAAAACTTAACACAATACCTTCAGCAGTTTGCGGATCAATACCAACACTTAACAACTTTGGTGCAAAAGCATTTTTTATAAAATCAACAATACTTAATTTTTCTAAAATTACCTTTTCATATGTTTCATCATTGTAGTTTCTTGTAACATTTGGTGATATTACTATATAAGAAATATTTTTCTCTTTTAAAAATTTTACAACATCGGTATGAAATCCACCAACTATTACAATATATAAACCAGATTGATTAGATAATAGTTCTGATAAGTTTTTGAAAAATATATCATTCCTTTTTACATTTACTTCATAAAAATCCTCTAAATCTTTACTATCAACTATATCTAACACATCTTTTATTTCTGTCTCTTCAAAATATTTCTTAAGTAGAAGTTTAAACTTTTCTTTATTTCTTTTATAAACTTCATATTCCTTAGGAGTAATCTTTAGTTCAACAACATTTTTTAGATATTCTGAAATTGAACTCAATAGCAAAACTTCTCTATATATCTCCTTATCAGCAAATTTAAAAAGAATCTCTTGTTTTAAAAACTTCTCTTCTAATATGAGATTTTGTGGATTTATACCACCTGTTTTAGGATAGTTTAGCTTTATATATTCAAAAAATTTTGAAAGGTTAGGATACTTATATTTTAAGTCCTTAGTATACTCTTCAGCAACAGATATCAAAGCAAGATAATACTCTTCAGAAGCAGAAGAAAATAATTTTTGTTGAATTGTACTATAGACACCATAAGGTAAAACTTTTTTTATCTCTTCTAAGTATTCTTTAAGTTCATAGTTTACTTTTTTTACATTTATCTGGTTGCTTAATTTTTTTAATTTGATATACTTTTCAACTTCAGGATAAAAGTTCAAACTTATATCCAAATTTTTGCAGTATTTTTCTACAACATTATAAAATTTGTCACTGGTTATAATTTTTTGTAACTCTTTTATTTTTTTTGAAAGATACTTTTCAGCAATAACTTCAATCTTGTTTTTAATATAATCTACGGTTTCTAAATTTTTTTGTTTTTCAGATAAAATCCTTTTTATTCTTTCATAATTTTCTTTATAAACCTGCCAATCTTCAAGACCATATAACTTACCTTTGTTATACAATGACTCATAATATTCAGCACCACTTATTAGTCCTTTATCTAACAGATTATCTAATAGTGATATCTTTAAGTTCTTATCAGGAATTGTTTCAAATAGTATAGGATTTATTTTACCATTTGGCGCTCCTTCAACCAAAATTTTCTCAACTCCATATTTATTATCAAACAATTTTATTATTTCATATATGTTTTTTTGTACTTCGGGATGGCAGTGTAGATCTTGAATTAATACTATCTTTGGAGAGTTCAATGTTAAATGTTCAACGTTCAGTGAATGTTCCACTGGAATATATTGCTCTACTATCCTTCCATATTTATATGGTAAGACAAATTCTTCTAATTTAGACAGAATATCATTTATATTGTTATTGTCTTGTATATATGTCGTGATACCATATACTGACTCAAACAAAATAAATGTCCATATAAAAGAGACAAGCAAAACCGATGTAATAATACGTTTAATAAAAGAAGTTTTTCTTTTTTTATCTTTTAATTGAATCTGACTTCCAAACATTCTTACCCCCTTTCTCTATTTTATATCCCCAATTATTTATAATAGTCAAAAATCAATATAATGACAACTAATTTTTCCAAAAATCATCTCACATATTCACCCATCAACCCATTTACCCATCAACCCATCCACACTCTTTAGCAGGTTTAATCCCGCCTCATGGTAAGGCGGGACAAGGGGGTGGTAGGGGGTAAAAAACCATGAAGCAGAATTAAACCTGCATATATTAGGGACTAGTGACTGGTGATTAGGTGTTAAAAAATATGTGTTTGAAATCAGTGTTTGGGGATTGGTAAATAAAAGGTAAGATTTTCTTACATCATCCACACATCCACTCATCCACCCATCTACACATTTACCATCTCCACAGCAGGACCCTAATTTCATCCCGCCTAATCGGGATGAGATTAGAACCCCACTTATCAAATAAATTACACAATCTGATATACTACTCCTAGGCGCATAATACACAAATTTGTACATACTCACACACAAAATCAATAAAAACATTAATATATACCTTCTACCCCCTACTTTACACCCCCTTACCCTTAATAAATTTACAAACCCTAAAAATACTAACATACTTTGCAAAAATATTATCGTCAAACTACTTATGGTGTTTAAAGTTATTACCAAATATATACCTTTATCACTATTAACAGGTTCTTCTTTCTTATCATCCACACGATTCTTTATACTATTCCCTAAACCAGATAAATCCACTGCACCCCTTATAACATCAAAAAATCTACTTATGATGTTTTTAGTATCACACAAAGATGATGTAGATTTAGACGAGGTAATCCCGCAGATTGCGGGATTACTAAAAATTTGGATGAGTATGAAACTTATAATAAGAATCTTTTTCATAGTATTTAAGTTTGTCTAATAAAGTTATACCTAAATATATTAGTAGACATAATTGTGAAAAAAATTTAAAAAAATTGTGAAATTTTTGTGAAAGTTTTATTTGGGAGAGAGATCTGGGAGTTAAATAAATATATGTTTTAAAAGCTATAGAGATAAGAAAAATTCTAATTAGTCTTATTTTCAGTCATAAACAAATTCTACTCCAAACTCAAGTTCATCTTCATTTTTTATTTTGTACCATCTCATTTTATAATTCACATGCTCGTTATTTACGGGTAAGGAAACACTTCCTTCTTTTATTACCTCTACAAACTTTTGAAAATTTTCTAATTCACAATTTGCACAGGCATTATGACAACAAACTTTGTATTATCGGACAATTCCCACAATAGTATCCTTTAAAAAATCTTAACCCCATACCATATAGCGAGAAATCTTTTATCCATACTTTAATTTCTTTGTTTGTATTTTTTAATTTTAAATTCCCTTCGTTATAAACTTTTATTCTTTCTACTTTTCTTCTTTCTGTAAAATTTTTATTCATAAATTTTTACCTCACTAATTTTATCTTTTATTTTTTAAAATTTCAATATTCCTAAAAATTTTTTTACCACAGATTACGCGGATTATCCCGCAGATTGTGCGGGACAGGTCCCGCAGATTGCGGGGTTTCATTCTCTGTAGCGGTGCGATTTATCGCACCCCACAACTTGCGGGGTCGCATAAATGCGACCGCTACAAATACGCGATCCCGCAAGTTGCGGGACTACGGCTACCATAACCCATATTTGCACGGCTAAAGCCCTGCCCTACAAATACCTAACACCTTCATACTTTCTACTTCCTACTACATACTCATCAGTGTCTTCATCCCGCCTGTCCCGCAGAAGGCGGGACAATCTTAGGTTTGCAAAATTTTATGCAAGGATAAATCCTTGCCCTACAAAATTAACTATGAACTATCAACTATGAACTATGAACTAACTCACACATCATACCGCACCAAGCAGCTTCCTTACTGAGTCAACACTTATTGTTGCTGGATTTCTATCTCTCATCTTGAGTGTTGCTTCATAGTTCATCAATAAGTCAAATATCACTAATGTGTTTGCTATTGTTTGTGGCTTTGCTATCTCACCTACCTCATATGTGGTTGAGTCAACATCTTGTGGTAATACAAAGTTGTTGTATAACCTGTCTAATACAAAACTTGTATGGTATTTTATATCTTGTAGCGCTTTCTCTGTTGTGATGGCTTGTGTTCTGTTTTCTAAATCTAATGCACGCACATACATAAATAACAATCCTACATCTGCTTTGTTGTCCTGTTTTACTCCCCAAATCGTTATGTCTTCTTTGTTGATACTACTTGCTCTTACACTTGCTTCTATTTTGTCTCTGTTTTCTTCTACTTCTTTAACCCTTTCTTCTGTTAAACTTCCTTTACCATATGCTTTATACAACGCATCTAATATTATTAACCTATCTTCGGAATTTAGCAGACCGAGGTCTGCTGCTACAACATCTTTTATCTTCCCTTCAGCATCTCTAACCACATACCTCTCTATCATCAACAACAACCTTCCAAGTAAAACCTCGTTCTTTAACCCAAATTCTACTCCTACTTCTTTCGGATATTTACCTTTATATTGCTCTACTAATATACCTCCTACTAACCCTTCTAATACTCCATATATCCTACTATACCAAAGCAACTTTTCATCTTGTTGTGTTGATGTTTCAATGTTCTTTACTGCCTGATTTATGAGATTCATAAGCGCAGGATGAAGCCTGCGGCTACCTAATCTATTCAACAATTCTTTGACTTTCTTCTCATCTATTGTTTTATCTTTTGCTGCCTGTTGGAAGTTAGTAATTATATCTTTTATCTCTTCTATCCCTAAAATCTCTAACTTCTGATTTTTTGTCAACTTTGTGCTTATTGCTTTTCCTTCTATATATCCTTCTGTAAATGCTGACTGCATCGTCTTCTTTGTGCTGTTTAAAACTGATATAACTAAATCCTCTATCACATCATATGCTAATTTCGTCTCTGCTGATAATGAGTTTATCTCTACTACCTTCGGCAACACAATACCATCTACTCCATATGAGATCAAACTAATTATCTCTCCTTTATAGTCAGATACCTTTCCATCTTGTGGTAAACTATACCACCTGTCTCTGCTATCTCTGTCTGTGATATTCTCTGGTTTGAGTTGTTGTACTCTGAAGTCGCCTTCTTTTATCAACCTCTCATCTACTGCTTCTCCTTTGATGTCTACTACTACATCTGTCCCTCTTGTCCTCTTTATGTTTATTAACTCATCTTTAAAGTTATTTAACACTCCATAACTTACTACTATTCCATCTGATATCTTTGATATTTCATCCAAATATCCTCTGCTTATGTTGTCTTCTTCTGTTATACTTACATATATCTTACCATCAAGTTTCGTACTCCTTATCTCTTTTATCAAATTCTTTAAATCTATACTTGTTTTACCAACATCGCTTAGGACAAATATACCTACCCCTCTTGATACATATTGCTTGTATAACTCTACAACAGTTTCATCTGATGTCACTCCAGACAAACTCACAGGTAATACTAACTTCGTCTTCATCAACTTGGTAACCTCTGAACTTAATAACCTCACCTCCTCTAATGCTAATTTCATCTTCGCTTCATATTGGGGATAGATGTCTCTTATAACAGATTCTAACCCTGCTATTTGACCAACTTCATCTAAACTTGCTCTCTTTATGCCTGACAAGTTTAATACTTTGTTAAAATCTATTTTGTTTGCTTCTTTGATATATGAAGGATTTATATTCTGATTTTTAACCTCACTTATTATCTCTTCACCTTCAACTTCACTATACACAAACATAAGTTTGTTAAATATATATGTGTATTCCTTGAAATACCTATCCTCAAACAAATCTGGTATCGCAGTAAGTGCTTCATTAGAAATCATATGTACTATAGCAGGTATATAACTTGTTTTCATTACATCTTTTATATCTTCAGAAAGCTTACCTTCAAGTAATTCTAATACAACAGCTAATGTCATCCTACCAAGCAAAAATTTAATCGTTCCCCCATTTAAATCTAAAATATCTATCTTCTCATCACCTAACCTAAAATTATTTATCTTGATCACCTCAACACCTTTATACATACCTATCTCAGCTTCCGCTATAACTTCTTCTTCGCCAAAATAACCTACAGTAATCCTACTGTTCATTAAAACTTTATCTATATCACCTTCATAACCTACAGTAACAATCAATGCTCTCATCCCTAAAACACGATAGTTCTTAGCTATATCTAAAACATTTTTATCTATCCTTCTTGTAGGTATCACTACTACTTTACCTGCTAAAAGTGGTGCTTCCTTGAAAACAAAACTCTGCCTCCTATTTACTGCCCTTCTTACTAAATTTGATATCCTACTATTAATTGAAACTATTTTACTTATTAAGTTAATTGCTCTGCTGAATTTGTTCTCTTTAGAAGATAATATTAACTTCTGATTATAATTTTTTGTTGTACTACTGAGCCGACTTATATACCCTATCGTTGCTTTATCTTTTAATGTTTGATATGTAGCATATGCTATCTTAAGTAGTGTTTTGTAGTTTCTTTCTAATATTTCTTTGTTAACATTTGATATTGTCTGTATTTCTTTTAGCGGATTTCCTGTTAATATCACAAAATATGTGTCTTTGTTATTTACTGCAGCTTGGTATGAATGATGGTTCCAGTCAGAACCAATAAACACTGACACAATCTTATCTTTGAAGTATGACTGCAAAAATTCTTGTATCTGTTTTCTTTCTTTCTCTGATATCGCTTGATAAACTACAACCTCTATAAACTTTTTATCTTTGACATTTTCTTCAATCTCTTTTGCAAGTTCTAATAAGTTTTCATATCTCGGTATTGTCAACACCTCTGATTCTTTTATTTGTGCTTTTTTATATCTTTCAACTTCAGGTTGGTTAACAAAGTTTATATTCTTTAATCCTGCAAATAATGCAACATAAACTTCAAGTAAGTATGTGATATACATCATATTTATTATGTTATCTTTAGATGGCAAATTAAACTCAATCTTTGCAAACCCTTCAGGAACTCTTTCACCTTTTGACAAGACAATTGTCTTAGGATTGAAGTTATCTATTTTAGAACCTAATGATTCTTGGAATAATTGTATTATCCATGTCTCTAATGACTCCTTCATCTCTCTATTCGGCAAAACTACTGCAAAATATTGCATATCTTTTGTCTTTGAAACAATATCTATAACTTGTGATGTTAGTTTCTCTATCTCTTTTACATATTCATCATAATAATTTAATGTTTTCTCAACATCTAATCCTAACGCTGCAAATACTGGCAACCAGAATATGGCTGTATGTGGCGATGTAAACCTTCCACCTATGTCTGTTTTTCCATCTAACTGTATAGGTATAACTTTTGCTCCTTCAAAACCTTTATCTTTTAGTTTTGCTTCATTTGGTAAATCTATCATAAATAATATATGTTCCCTCCAATTTTTACCATAAAGATTTTTAAATATCTCTGTCAAATACAATGTCTCAGTTGTAGTAGCTGACTTGCTTATAGCAACAACTAATGTATCATCTAAATTCAAACCTTCAATAAATCTCACTGCATTGTCATCTAAACTATCAAATGTGTAAATATTTATTTCTTGTTTTTTAAATAGATTGCTAACCGCTTTTATAGTATTTATAGAACCACCCATACCTATAAACACTATGTTCTTTTTACCTTCAAGTAATGGTTTAACTTCTTCTAAGTATTTCTGCAATACTTCCTTCTTCGGTATCTCAACCCAACCAAGCCGCGATTCATTACCATCAAAACCTATCTGTTTATACACACCTTTAGATTCTTTAAGCTGAGAGTACAATTTCTCTGTTTCTTTTAAAGATCTTTCTTTAAGATATTTTGCTGACAATTGTCTTGATATTTCATTATGAATTATAAAGGTAGGATCGTTTCTTATAGACTTGTGGAAATCTTCAACAGATAAACTTTTTTCCTGTACTTTATTTAAACCTATTATTTCTTCTGCGAGAATAAATATTTTATTAATTAACTCTTGTAATTTAGAAGGATCTATAAGAACAAATATCTGAACACGATGGTTTGCCCAATCAGTTATATAAATTTTACCATCTGGAGCTATTCCTATATATTCCGGTTCAACAAATTGTCCTTCACCTGTCCCATAGTAACCAAATTGAGTTATATACTTTCCATCTATATCAAATATCTGAACACGACTGTTGCCACGGTCAACAACATAAACCCTACCATTAACAGAATC
>Ga0272449_1002488_pt1 | contig 17137 bp, 8 predicted proteins | sample YNPCB0241_FD_198679 | JGI IMG/M metagenome (GOLD analysis project Ga0272449, IMG submission 198679) | Hot spring sediment microbial communities from Yellowstone National Park, WY, United States - YNP-CB-024-1 | ecosystem: Environmental > Aquatic > Thermal springs > Hot (42-90C) > Sediment...
TGATTATCGGATAGATTTCTCTAACACCGAGCTCTGTGGATTTCTGAATAATAAAATCCATCTTTTCACCTTTCAGGATTGCCTGAATTAAAATTAAATGGAGTTCTGGTTCAGTATTGATATCCTCAGTCTCAATAAGCTTTACAATAACCTCTTTCTTCTTTAAGAGTCTAATCTCTCCTTTATGAAGCCTTCCACTGTCATCGATTATCTGGATCTCATCTCCTTCTCTCAATCTCAGGACATTTATGAGATAATGAGCCTCGTGACCATAAATACTTAAATCTTTATCAGTGGAGATAATGGATGAGGGAAGTATCAGGCGGGGCATTAAGCATTTTAAGGCCCCCTTTAAGGGGGCCTCTCTTTTAGAGCTTCACTACATTGATTGCCTTTGGACCGCGTTCGCCTTCTTCAATGTCAAACTGCACACGCTGGCCTTCTGAAAGGGTCTTGAAGCCATTTCCCTTGATGGAGGTGTAATGAACGAAGACATCCGGACCATTATCCTGCTGGATAAATCCGAAGCCCTTCTGCTCATTAAACCACTTCACCTTTCCTTCGTACGGCATACTGCTAAAACCTCCTTCTTCCCTGATTCCTCAGGTTAACTGCTCCTGAAAACTACAGGCAGGCAAATGAATGAGTTCATTTACCACTTTTATTAGAATAACTCAGTTATCACTAAAAAGTAAAGTCAAATCTCCTTCTCAAAAGGATTAAGGAGCAGTTACATCAATTACTTATCTGAACTGCCAATCAGCCATCTGATTGAGTTTTTAACGGTCTCCTGGTCAAACTTTATCCTGAAATTTATAAACAAACCTTGGGCTGTATAACCCGCTTTAGAAAAATCCCTGTCAGTAAAACCTATAAAGTTATACCCCAAACTAAGCCAGATGCCTTTTTTAAAGGTGTATCCTAAAGATGGTCCTAAACTGTATTTATACTGATTTAAGTTCCATGAGTGAAGCAGTTTAGCCCTTACACCAACATCCCAATTTTTCTTAATGTCGTATCTGCCTTCTAATCCAATCAAATCAGTATAACCTCTGTAATCTTTATCATCAATTGTATCATTTACATATTTTGCACCGTATTGAAGGGAAAGCTGCGTTTTTTTGCCATCCTTGTAGTTCAGGTTGAAGTTATTTACAAGGCGCCAGCTATCATAGGCATTGTCTGTTCCCCTCATGTTGTCAATAATGAAGTCAAGCCTGTCAAGCAAAGTCCATTTACTCAGTTTTGGTCTGTAAACTGTTCCAAATCTTAAATCAGAAAACACATGTTCTGATGTTTCCGATTTTGTATCAAATATCTGTAAGGCAGAACCGATTCCGATACCTTCCTTAACCTCTCCGTATATTGAAGTAAATAGACCAGCTTTGTCTTCTGTCTTGCTATCCCTATACTCAATCCTGCCATTCCAACCCCATAGCTTTTCCTTGTATCCAGCACCAAAATTCACAGCGGTGAAATCAGGCTCAGTTGATGGCGATGCCACATTGCCATTAAAAGTATAAGCACCTGGCTTTTTGATTGTATCTGTTCTGTCCAGGCCAGCGGTAAGGCTCCATTTTTCTGATATTTCCCACAGTTGTTGTAATCCCATGACAGAAAAAACTCTTGTCCCGTTCTCTGTATGCTGTTGCCCTAATGATGATGTTAACTGACCGCCTTTCCACGGCAGGGATTTCATTCCAATCCTTGTCATTGTTGTTTCAGCAAAAGTTCCATCAAGCATTTCGTGGGAAGCAAAAACTAATAGTGTCTGACTTACTGCATAGTCTGCACCAAACATGGTTCTTGTTGGAAAATCAATATTTTTATTACCACCAACTGACTGGTCACGCTGAACCTTCAGGGTAAGTTTATCCTCAAGCAGTCTTACACTTCCTCCTGCAAGCAACTGCTCGGAGGTAAAGGTATCACCATTAGCCATCGTATCCTGTGCATGTCTTAAACCACCAAAGACTTCATACTTTTTATCTCTATAGTTTGTTTTTAACTCTGCCACATCTCGTCTTGTATCATCTGCCAAGTTATACTGTCTCATCAGTTCTGTGCTGATGTCCAAGCTTTGCGTTAGCAAATACCTACCGCTTGCACCTAACTTTCTTGTTCCTGCTTCACTTCCTCGTTGCTGTCCAAGCCCAAAATCTTCTCCTTGTTCTCTGAAGTAAATTTTACCGTTTAGTTTATCTGATGTGTGCGAAACTTCAATTAGATAAGCATTATCTGATAACTCTGTACCAGAATCGATGTTATTTGTTGTTGCAACCTCTGCCTTTAAGGAGATTTTATCAGTAAGCTTTGCCTTTATATCAAGACCAACGAGTTCACCTTTCTTTTCAATAGCATCCTCGTGAATGAAAGAAGCCCCGACTTCCAATTTTTTGTCGAAAAGCTTTATGGCACCACGACCACCGAAATTGAAGGCTGTTGTGGTAGTGTCAAAGACCTCGTATTCAACAATTATATAAACAGGATTGAAATTTTCATCAACACTCGGAACAGGAGCTTTAAAGAAAATCTTTCCTGTATCGTAATCAATAATGTAATCTATAAAACGGCTAAGCTGCTTAGAAGAAACAATAACTTCACTTCTATAACGGTCACGCGTTTCAATCGTAATCTTCTCAGAATTTATAACAATATTTTTCTTAGAAAGGGCATACAAGCCAGATGTTCCGTCTCCCCTTATTTCATCTTTTACATAAATCTGGTTGGTATCAGCCAAAAATATATTAAACTCATACTTATCTTCTTTCATTTCGGCCTTCAAGCCATTTAAACTACGGCTGTATTTCGATAATTCTGTATTTGTAAGTCCTGTCTGGAAATCACCAAAAAGTGTATAAAATCTGTCTCTTTCTAACTTAAAATAGAGGGGTCTTGCACTTTGTGCCTCGTACTGTTGCTGGGTTTTGTCTCCATACAAAAAGTAGTAAGTATTAGGATCAATGGTCCCAAAAAGTTTATTATTGCCTTTATAGCCAACTCTATCGGAGTCATAAGAAAGTGTGAGCAACCAATCATCACTTAGCATGCCTTTTGCGAAAAAGGCAATCCTTCCATCACTACCAAAACCATCTTTTAAACCCGCATCTCTTAGCCCATCTTCGTTGCCACCTGTTGATTTTAAGTCAGTCGTTCCTTCTGCAAGCCCTACAACAATCCAGTCTCTTTTTTCTGGTTTCACCCACGCTCTAACTTCTTTTTCGCCAGATATTAGATTTAGTTTCAACACCAATTCCCCTGTTTGCGAGGTTGGAGATAGCTCTATAAAGGTCAAGCCATCTTCTTTAACAATAAATTTAAAGATGTTGTTTTTTGACAGATTTAAGGGGTCTTTTTGCAGTGCTTCTGAAATCTTTAACGGAACATAGGGTGGATTTACTGTGTATTCACCAACTACGCCATCTCTTGCAGGATGTCCATCTTTATCGGTTAATTTTAAAGCAATTATAATAGGGTTTTTCCCATCGGCAACAAGCCTTGATTTCTCTTGCAAAAACTCTACATTAGTAGGCGGCCCAGAATAATGAATAACTCTTTTAACACGAGCAACTTCCTTTTCACTTGAATCATACTCAACAGCCTCAAAGACATTATCACCTTCTTTTACAGATATACCTATCCATGTTTTAAGGGCTGTCATAGTGCTCCTTTTGATGGAATCAACAAAAATCTCTTCAACCTCCTTGCCGTTCACAAAGAGCTTTACATTATTAGAGACATTGTACTTTACTGCAATCTGCACACTTGGGATGCTTGGATAGTATTTTTCAGGAGGCCAGACAATCTCTAAATTATTTAAAAACTGACGATCAAGCCACGCCTGATCAAAATCATCTATGCCTCTTGGCTCTTCTTTTTTTACAACCTTTGACTCATTTTTCTGTACCTGAAGGTTTTGAACAGCCTCTTGTTTCGTAACTTGTTCTTTTTTTTCTTCCCTGATTACTGTAAATTCACTATACTTTACACCACTTTTATCCTTTATATTTTTTACCTCAACCTGGGTGTCCAGCTTTTCAGCGATGATGTTAAGCTCTACCCTTCTGTTGAGAGACATATTGTAAGGGGTATCGTTTGGTACTAAAGGTTCGTCTTCGCCTTTGCCTTCAGTTGCAACTTCTATAAAGGTATTTCCTAATGCTTTTAACAGATAGTTTGCTACACTTTCTGCACGAGCCTTAGATAAGGCATAGTTATCAGGATATATTGGCTTTAACCGCTTGCTAATACGCTGAGAGTCTGTATGCCCAACTACATGTATTTTTTTAACATTGTAAGCTTTAAGCTGTTTAGCTAATTCTTCAAGCTTTAATTTATCTTCATCCGTAAGTTTTGCACTACCTGACTCAAAGTGTGGCCTGATTAAAATGGGGGGAAATGTGATTGTTTCAGAATGCTTAATCCTTTTAACAATGTTATCCACTTCTTCTGTATGCAATCCTTTGTCTGTATCTGTATCAAAACTTAAGAAGGCCTTCGTAGTAAAATCTTCTGTGTCACCATCTTTAGAGATTTCTCCTGTAAATCTTAAAATGCCCTTCCAGCCCGCATTAAGTTCACCTAAATAAAAGTTTAGGGCATTGTTTACCTTTTCTGGTTCTATTGCACCTTTATTATCCAAAATCCCTGTTTCTGCTTTATAACTAATGCCCTCTGGCAACAAGACTGTTACTTTAACATTCTTTAAAGGCGTTTCTGCAACAACTTCAATCGGTAAGTCATAGTGTATCTCATAACCAGAAGCAGACTCTTTAACAGTACTTAATAATTCTATCCCAACACTACCTTTAAGCTCTTTTAGCGTTTGCTTTGGCAATTCAGCCTTTGCAGGCTCTACAGGTTTTTGCTCTTTTGGTTTAAGATAAAAGTCTGCTCTCCAGAGTGTCCCCCCCTGAAGATCTACAAACTGAGAATAGGGTGTGTTTGAAAACCTTGTATTTTCTTCACAGAAGGTAACTTCATAACCATCTGGTATAGTAGCTAAATCAACCTGAACTACATGGGTCCCAGGTTTCACTCCTTCAAAATGGTACATGCCATTCTCGTCGGTAATGACATATGTTCCATCTTCAAGGTAAAGGCGAATATTGGGAACACCGTCGCCAAAGGATAACCTTTTAGTTTCCTCTGCCTTTTTTGTCTCATTTTGCTTTTCCTGGGTAGTTAAAGCAGGTTCATTCTTCTCCTTATCCTGTTCTTCTACTTCCAGTTCCGCTTTAACGGTAACAGTTTTTGTCTTTTGTCCACTCTTTTCTTTAACAATATTCAGTTCACTTCTCGAGAAGGGTTTCTCAGCAAAGACATTTAATTCAACCCTACGATTCAAATACATGTTGTAGGGACTGTCATTTGGAACTAAAGGCTCACTTTCTCCCTTACCGTATCTCTCTATTTGAGAGGGAGAAAGATTTAACACCCCCATCAGGTATAAAGCAACACTTTCTGCCCGTGCCTTTGATAAGGCTTGGTTGTCAGGATAGATAGGCTGTAAACGTTTGCTAATCCTCTGGTTGTCTGTGTGTCCTATTACTTCTAACTTTTTTATCTTGTACTCACTTAATTCCGATGCAATATCATTCAGCTTCATCTTATCTTCATCGCTTAGTAAGGCACTTCCAGAATCAAAATGTAGTCTTAATTCCTTATGGATAACAATGACGCTATCCATTTTCTTTGTGGTAAAGACATTCTCAAGCCCTTCAATTTTTACATCTTTTTCCGTATCGGTATCAAAGATGATTGTAGCGTGTGTGGGAAACTCCACAGTGGCCCCATCAACAGACAGGTTTGCTTTAAACCTTATTATCTTCTGCCAGTTTATAACTGCGTCACCCTTTTTAAGGAAAGGTGTATTATCGCAAAGCTTACCGACACAATTTTGGAAATCAAGGATACCCACATCACCTATTTTAAAATAAAGCCTGTCTTCAGCAATTTCAGGCTCTAAAGCTCCTTCTGTTGAGCCTTTTATATAACTGACACCAGCTGGAAGTTCTATTAACAACCTTAAATTCTTTATATTTACCTCTCCAACAACCTCAATGGGTAGCTCATAATGAATCTCCGAAGTATCGCCTTTGTTTTCGATTTTGCTTGAAAGCTCCGCTGATACCTTACTGCTTAACTCCCTACTGATTTTTTTCGTTGCAATTTTCTTTTCGCCACTTGCCTGTTCTATCTTTTTTTCTTCTGCCTCGCAACCAACTGCAACCCTACCAATGATAAAGCTTTTACTGTTAAATAAATCTTCCTTCACCATCACCGTTGCAGAAGCAGTATTTGAGGTAATATTGCCATCTCCATAGGCAAAAGCAGTATTCTTTGCCTTACCGATTTTTGCACCCACACCAACTTCTACAACATAAGACACTTTAGCGGAATCTCTACCGTTGATGTCCCCGACATTAATCACTAATGTTCTGCCATCGCTTGAGATTACAGGATCTGGCACATTAATGCCTCTAACCTTAAGTGAGCCTTTTTTGTAGCGAAATCCAAAGGGAAGGGTATCCTTTATTTTTACATTTGGTGCCTTTACATCAGATGTATTTTCAACAGTAAGTCTGTACTGCAAAAAGTCCCCTACTGCCACAACATCTTTAGATGCCTCTTTGCTTAAGTAAAGGGAATAACCTGTAACAGGATCTAATGGCACATCAATCTGTATGGTAGATAAGCCTTCAGCAATTATAAAGGTCTCTCCTCTTGAGCCAGTCACAATTTTAAAAGGTCCGTTTGGTAAGGCATTTATCTGGTCTGTTGGTGTCTCCGATGGCCATTTGTAGTTCGCAGGTGAAGCAACTACGAGTCTATAACTTCCTGGAGCTAAAAGCGGAAATCTGTATTCACCAGAGGGAAATGTATAAACAACACCGCTTGAGTCGGTAACAGTTCCACCTGTTGTAACAGTTGAAGGGAAGGTGCTAACGCCATCATCGCCAAAGACCGTTGCAGGTAAGCCAGTGTTTGCATCAATAATTGTTATACTAACGCCATCAATTAACTGACCTGTCTTACTATCAAAGATTTTGCCATAAGGATCAACAAGACTCGCCGCTTGAATTACAGTTGCAGTTTCATCAAGGTCATCAGCACCACATTTATCCTTATAGTAGGCAATTATCTTTGTATCAGGGGGCAAGCTTAAAACACCATTATGTTTTAATGGATTGCTATTATTAGAGTTGATATAACCTACAAACAATCCAGTATCAGTATCAGTTTCAAAAAATTTTAATTCTTCTTCATCAATTATATTACCTGTCTTATTATCAAAAACTTTTACTACCACACTTATCCCCTCTGCCAGAGTGGGATCAATATTATGATCGCCATCCGAGACTTTAATAAACAAGGGTTCGCCACTGTGATAAAGCTCTGAAGAAACTAATTTCAAAGGATTTGAAATATCAAGAGGGTCATTGGAACCAAAAGGTAATGGATTACTTAGAAGTTGCTCTACACCATTTATGTCGATATAGTAGGTTTTTGAAACTTTAAATGACTCTGCATTTGATGATAGAGGTGCATATTTAAGTAAATCTATTTTTGCAGATGTGCAGATAAGGTGTCTAACTTCATTTGAAGATGCACCCTTTGTCAAAGTTCCTACCATGTAATTTGCAGTGGCAGAATTTTTTATAAAATTTGCACCATTAGCATCTACAGAAAAAAGACAAAACAATAGTATGCCTAACACAAAGGCTATGGTATTCTTTAAAGAACTAATCGAGTACAAGCCCAAACCTTCATTTTCATAATCGAGGGGAGGGGTGATCATATACCTAATTTTCTTCACCACATCCCCTCGATAGATTTTTACGAAACCTCTACTGTATCACTACCTGAAACTTAACAACTTTGTTCTGACCAGCAGGCACTGTCAGATTCGTTACGGTTACAGTATTCGCAGTGGTAACATTCCAATCTGCATTATCACCATCGTTAGCGTTAGTTTTGCATGTTCCATCAACTACTATACCTTGACCCGCTGAACAGGAATTAGTACCATCATCAAACTGGGTTTGAAATGCCAGATAACCGTTTGTTATCTGTGTAGCCAGGCTATCTGTTACTGAAACAGTTGCATCGGCATTTCCAGTATTACTAATAGTGATAGTATAGGTAACGACAGCACCAGGTATCGCCTTTGGCGAAGAAGTCCCATTCACAGGGTCAGAATAAACTGCAGAAGTTTTACTTACTGTAATTGTTGCATTCTGGACAATATAAGCACCATCATCAGAGTGTTTACCATCTCTTGTCCCATCGTTTGCATCAGGTGCAGGGCCGTTATCATCTGCAAAGACAACATCAACAGTTGTTCCACCAGCACCACAGGCTGTCCCACCAGCCATAGCATTTGTAACATTTATGCTACCTTCAGTGATATTAGTTCCATCAGCCCATTTTGCCTGAGCTACAAGGTAATAGACAGCAATACTTCCTGGAGGCTGCGTGAGATCATTTGGCGTGTAAACAATAAAATAGACCTTGCTGCTACCAGGAGCTAAATCGTTAATGGTTGTACTGGGCTGATCCGTACCGTCATCAAAGGTACCATTACTATTTGTGTCTTCATAGATTGCTATGGTTGTTCCATCAAAGCTGTCATTCCCGCCACCATAAGGGCTTGCTGTTCCATTTGCAGCAGCTACATAACTTAATGCAACATCATTTGTAGCATTTCCATCATTTAAAACAGTAAACTTTAAGGCGGCTTTTGTTGTTCCGGGTGAAACAGAAACATTTGCACCATCATTGTTTGTTACTACAAGTCTCACCTTTACACCAACAGTGAAACTCGCAGTATTACTGTTAACAGCGGGTTGTGACACACCACCTACACTATAATTTACCGTTGCCTGGTTTGTGATACTTGTACAGGGCGGTGTTGCTGCCAGAATCATACCTGGCAGACTGATTAGCACTAAAGCAATTAGTGCCAGTAGAACTCTTTTTGTACTTCTTGTCTTCATTTTTTTCTCCTCCTTTTATTTAATTTTTGCTTTAAAATACACGACACCTGTTTCTTTTGGTGCCACAGGCTTTGTTATAACCCACCTGATATGTGTGTAGTCTTCGGCTCTGGCTATCCTTTCCCTTCCATTTTTGTCTTTCACCTTGAGGGTTTCCGGTGTACCAAATGTCTTTCCACCATCAACTGAAAACTCCACCTTAGCAAATTCACCACCTGCACTTCCATCTACATAAACAGTGTGCATTGGTACTGGATTTAAGATAACCACATCTGTAACAGGCTGGTCTCCATTGTTTACATAGTAGTTTGAAAAAATCACCTCATCGCCGGGACCAACATTTGCCTTTGCCGCATCAATCCTTCTGGTCTCAAATTCGCCCTTTTCGTTTTTTACCTTAATCTCCACTTCAGCTACAGACTTCACTTCCACATCAGCAGCATAGGCAATGCCTACCAAGATAAAGGCAAGAACCAAAAACATTGACAGAACTCGCTTGCTTAACATTGTTCTTCACCTCCTTTCTTTTAATTTATCTTTATGTCAAAGGTTATAACTTGTCTGGGAGAATTTTTGTTTAAATCTCCCAGCTTAACCTCAATTGCCCCATCCTTAAAACTACCGCTATCAGTATCATCTTCATCAGTAAGGGGATTGGCATTTAGCCTCAATGTGTTCCTAACATACTCGCTACCCTGGGGGATTGTATCCTTAATCGTTACACCCTTTGCCACTGCACTACCTGTAACCGTTACAGTAAGGGTATATCGTAAAATAGCTCCGGGATTCGGCTTTTTTATCTGTCCAGTGCTTAAAGGGTCGTATATAATTTCTGCATCCTTTTCTATATAAACTGTTGCAGAACCAACAGTAAATACGCCTGATGCGGAGTGTTTTCCATCCCTGGCAATGTCATTAATTCCAGCAGAATCGGCAAAAACCACATCAACTCCTGCTGTGTTTGTTGCACTTTGCTGGGTAATGTTTGTTGTACCAGCATCTACAGTGGTTGCAAGGAGATAATATGTTGAAGTTTTTCCATCTTCTACATCTTGTGGTATATCAGCGACAATAAGCAATTTTATTGTCTCATCAGGTTTTATATCTCCAAAGCTGGAGGGGTCAGAATAGGGTATATCGCCAGCAGTTAAGGTGCCACTATTGTCCTTATCCAGGTATATCCTGATATTTGTCATTTCAATATTTTCGGGAGAGAAAACTGGTCCTGCCTCTAATTTATAGCGTTGAGGTGTATTGCCAGCATTTGTGAGAGAAAAGACCAGAGCCTGGTCTTTATCATTCGGCAAAACAGTTGCATTACCTAAACCTGTAACCACAACAATAACCTTATTGTCCACTACAAAGGATGATTCAGTAATGGTTTGAAGGACCTGCCCACCCAGGCTGTATGTAACCGTTACTCTGTTTGTGATTACTGTTCCAGAAGGTACACCTGCAGCATGACTCAACTTTTGAAGACTAAAAAATATTAAAATCAATAAAAATATTAATGTCTTTATTTGCCTAATCATTGAACCTTACCTTTAAATGTAATAGTAAAATTAGGGTGAGGTGCTCCACTCGAGCCGTTTAATACACCCTTTGGGTTAATACTAATATTTCGTACATTAGCATCATAACCAGCAGAATCTGGAACAGGGGTGTAGGGATTACCGCCTACATCATAGTAGGTTACATCTGATGCGTAATTGAAGGTTAAACCACATGGCGGTGTAGAACTGCAGGAAAAGGTTACTGGTGGATTACTGCAGGTGTTTGAAACACAAAGCACCATGTTTGTAGGAATTGGGTCCGTTAAGACTATGCTATCACTATCTACAGCCCCACCACCACTGTTTGTAACAACAATTGTGTAAATTATTTCACTACCTGGAATAATCTTGGGATTTGTAGTGCCATTTATTGGGTCTGAGTATGCTTGAACTGATTTTACGACTGTAAGGTTGGGTAATGCGATAACCGTTACGCTGTTCGTACAGTCATTGTTGTTTTCGTTAGTCTCTGCGATTAATGTATCTGGGTCAACCTTACAAACACCTCCACTTTTTGGGTTTGTCAGCGAACCATTAGCAGAAGGAGCAACTGTAACAGTTACAGGAATGGAAAAAGACGCAGGAATCGAAACACCGCTTGCTGTTGCACCTGCATAATTTGTAGTAAGTGTAAGGGAGGTATCATTTGTAATAGCTGAAACAGTATATGGCACATTGTTGATTAAAATAATAGAACCAACCGAAAGCTGGGTAGTAAAGGCAGTGCCAGTTCCAGTAATCACATTACTACCATTTGTAACAGAAACTGTGCCTTGTAATGTCGGCGGTATTATCACATTACCAGAGGCTACGCAGTTGATCGTATTGGTTGCAAGTGAACAGTTGATGTTACCTGTTATACCCGATTTTTTTACCGTTCCCAAAACATAGGTGACATCTACATCAGGCAGGACATCCGTTAAGATTTTTTGACCATCTGTAAAGGGAGCAGAACCCTGATTTGCTGTATTGCTTGCAGTTATTACCCATTCAAAGGAGTTGCCCGCTATCACCTGATTATTTGTATTGTTGGTTTTTAATGCTATTAAGTCTGCAGTAGCCAGAGAGACTGTTTTGTTTGTTGTTGGGGATGTTGCACCACCTGCAGTTGCATATGCTGTATTGGTAACTTGTTTTGCCATGATGTCAGAAGTGGTTACTGTGTAGCTGGATGTGCAGGTAATAGACTCTCCTGGATCAAAATAGTTGTCAAGGTCGCCTATAGTAATTAAAGAGGGACAATTTTCATCAGATGTTTTATCGTCAAATACCGACACAGGACTGTTAAGTGTAGCATAGCCCGAATTTGTCACAGTATAGGTGTAATGTAACACATCGCCCACTACTTTAAAGGAACTTTCTGTGGCATTTTTAGAAATTGATAAATCTGTTGTGGCATAAGTAGCAGAAGAATTTGTTGAATTATAAACTGTGCCACCATCAGGATACTGGGCGTGGGCATAGGCAGTGTTTGTATGGCTTCCTGTTGTTGCAGTAAAGGGACCTGCAGTGCAGTAAGCCGTACCCCCAACTGGTAAAGGATTAGGCCAACTGCACATTGGATTTATAGAGCCCGCAGTCTCTGTTATACCAACATTGTATAACGGGGTATCTCCTGTGTTGTCAACCTTAAACCTGTAGTAAACATTGCCACCAGATGCGACAGCAACATACTTATACCATGGCCCTAAAGGACTTGTCGAAATCTGCTTTACAAGGTCTATGGATGACTTTTGGTCATTAACAATGATTGATGCAGAAGCTGAAGTTCCTGTTAAATTAACTGTTCCAGAAGTAGCTGTGATGTTTCCTGTCGAGTTATTTTTTGTACCTGCTGTGGCACCAGTAACTGTAACGGCGAAACTACAAGAAGCTCCAGCCGATAAGGTACCCCCAGCAAAAGATATTGTATTTGGTGCAGTAGTAGTTAAGGTGCCACCACATTGGGAAGAGGTTGAACTCGCAACTGTCAAGCCTGCTGGCAATGTATCTGTAAAGGATATATTAGCTAAACCATTTGCGGTATTTGGATTGGTTATTGTAAATGTAAGCGTAGAGGTGTTTCCTGTGAATATTGATGTTGGTGAAAATGACTTTGAAAATGCTGGAGGTGCAATGACTGTGAGTGATGCCACTGCATAACCTGTGTTTGGACCACCAGTGTTTGGACCACTTTCAGTTGCAGATATGTTACCGCTAACATTTTGGTACTGCCCTGCTGTTGTGCCTGTAACAGTAACGCTAAAGCTACAATTAGCTCCACCTGAAAGGCTTCCACCACTAAAGGTAATTGTCCTTGTTCCAGCATTGGTAGTTAATGTTCCACCACACTGGCTTGATGAAGAGTTAGCAATAGAAAGTCCCTGAGGTAGAACATCTGTAAAAGAGATGCCACTTAAAGAGGCTGTCGGGTTTGGATTATATATGGTAAAGCTCAAGGTTGAGCTTGCATTAACAGCAATGGATGATGGAGAAAAAACCTTTGATATATTCGGTGGATTTGGTCTTTGACAGCCAGAAAAGGTTATATTGTCGAGATACATATACTTGGATGTGTCTCTTGCACCAGCAGCAGAAATCCTGAATGTTGTAGTACTTGAACCAGTTACAGGTGCTGTGTATGTAATAGTCTGCCAGCTACCTTTAGTAGCAGAGTAGCCCGTGCCTGAGTTAAAGTTTCCATTATCTGCTTTGGAATAGACATAGATATAATTATTACCAACACTAGCCCAATCACCCTGATTTAAATAATATTGAAAAGATATTTGAACTCCACCATACTTACTGGTATCAATAACAAACTCATAATATGGAAGCGTAGAAGCACCTGGCGGGGTCTCCGAACCTGAAGCAGCCCAGCCATTTCCTGCCCATGAATTTACTGGATTTCCCTGAGTGGTACTTATAATGAAAGTGCCCCCTGCACTGCTTGCTGTTGCAGTAGAGACATCTGATGCCTTTGTTGTATAGGGGGGAGGTGGTCCACCACTGCCTTGACCTGATGTTGGCATTGTCCATGTTGCTAAGGTTTGTGGTGTTCCGCATGAAGAAGGAGGCGGAGGTTGAGTACTCACAATCAAAGAATCACTTGCATTATTATTGGTATTGGTAGTGTTGTTGATATACAGATAGCCCGTGGTGTTGTTATAGGTGCCTTCTGTAGTTGCAGTGACACTCAATGAAATTGTACAAATACTATTTGCATTTATAGCTCCTCCTGAAAAAGACAGAGAAGTCTCTCCACCCGATAATGCTGGAGAGAAAGCACCTCCACCACAACCATTATAAGTAACATTTGGAGTACTTGCTACAGTTAATCCAAAGGGGAAGCTGTCTGTAAAGTTAACCCCAGAAATTGCTTCTGAAGTGGGATTAGTAATAGTAAAAGTCAGCGTAGAGGTATCATTAGGCATAATTGTTTTGGGTTCAAAAGCCTTTGTTATGGTAATAGAAGAAGGTCCATAAATATTTGCAACTCTTGCACTTGTTGAAAAATCTGCGTTGTAGTGAAAACTGCTGCCAGAAAAGTCATAAAGAAGCGTATTAAGAACCTCTGAAGTCCCACCACCACTTATTATCTTTACGACATAGGTAGTGACAACATTACTACCGCCAGACTTGTAGTCATACAAACAAGAAAGGTAATTTGGACTGTTAGGGTCATTTTCCCACTGACAGGCATCTGCATAAACATACTTATGACCTGTTGTAGATACATAAGGTGAATTGTTTGCAGAATAGTCTGTACTCACTGAGAGAATCTGAAATATCGTGTTGGGAAAGTTGATAAACTCCTCAAATTGGTTATATCCCTGCGGTGCTGTACCGCCATATAGCTGGATTGTGTAAGTGTTACCAACAAAGAGATTCATCGAACCACCAGCAGGTATCGATACACCATTTAGTTTTACATCTGTAATATAATTTCTGCTCTGGGAAATTAAATATTCTACATATAACTCCCTTGGTCTTGGTGTAGAAACACTGCCTGCTGTGATGTAATAACGCCTTGTTTTACCATAGGCAGAAGCATTCCTTGCAACTTCTACTTCAAAATAGGCATCAGCACATCCATCAGCACCGTAAGTAACATTAATTGTGCTTAATGAACCTGGGCGTAGATAGATATAAGTACCATTATCTGTTCCACCTGTATCCCAATTAAATGTGACTGTCTCGTTGGCACCAGGTGTTCCTCCACAAATCTTTGCACCAACAGGAAACCTGTTCGGACCACTTGCAGGACTATTGCTGTCAAGACCAATAACATTCCAGGCGTTTGGGGTGATAGTCAAAGCAGATGCATAAGCCGAAATCAGGAATATCAATCCAAAAATGATTATATGCAGAATAAAAATCTGTTTTACATTCACACCATTTTTTTTAGTTTTTCCAACAGAGTATGACATGGTATTTAATAGCGTTTCCTGAAACCATTCCTTTTAATGTTTCCGTCGAGTTTTTCAGACAATGAAACAAATCGGCTGAAATTAAGGCTCCTCATAATACGGGCTTCTTCTTCCGTAAAAATAAATCCTCCCTCAATACATGCCATATCAAAGGATTTGCTGGCATAATCCCTGAACTCGGAGTCGGTTAAAAGACGGCCTAAAAATCTCTCTACTGATTCTTGAGACATGACAGATATATAGCAAATTAAATGCCAGACTAAGAAAGGCTTTTATATCAAGGAGTTATTTTAACTAACAAAAAACTGCAGTGTCCCTTTATGACTCATAGCGTCCCTGAATAGGACATTTGAGATGTCTTGATTAGCCTCTGCGGTAAAACATCTTGCGGTTTATCTTGAGAAGCTTGGCGGCCTTGTTTTTGTTTCCATTGCACCGCTCAAGCGTTATGCGAAGCACTTCATTTATAATAGCGTCGAGGGATAAATTATCTATTGAGAACTCAAGATTGTATTCATATACACCTGTCTTCTTGCTTGCTTTTTTAGAGTCGGATTTAATTGCCAGATGCTCAGGACGGATAAGTTGACTTCCTGCAGTAATAATAGCATGTTCGACACAGTTGCGGAGTTCCCTCACATTGCCGGGCCAGTGATATTGTACCATCATATCCATAGCTGCCTTTGAAAATCCTTCTACCTTTCCGCCAAAGTGCTCTCTAAAACGATTAAGAAAGTATTCGGCAAGCAATGGAATATCATCGGTTCTTTCCCTGAGTGGGGGGATCTCAATCGGAAAGATATTTATCCTGTGAAAAAGATCCTCACGAAACTTTCCATCATGCACAGCAGTAACAAGGTTCTTATTTGTCGCTGTAATAATCCGGCAGTCTGTATGTTCGGTTCTATTAGAGCCTAATTTTTCAAAACTTTTAGTCTCTATCACCCTGAGTAGTTTAGCCTGTGTGCTCAAGGGAAGTTCTCCTACTTCATCAATAAATAGCGTGCCGCCATCGGCAATGGCAAAACGCCCCGTCTTATCCTGATCTGCCCCTGTGAAAGCCCCCTTTACATAGCCAAATAATTCGCTCTCTATGAGAGTTTCAGGAATAGCAGCGCAATTGACTACTACAAATAAGTTATCCCCTCTACTGCTTGAATTATGGATATACCGGGCAAGCACTTCCTTGCCTACGCCTGTTTCACCATAAATTGCCACCGTAGTGTCAGGATATTTTGCCACCTGACTGGCGCGAGCTATTATTTCTTTCATTACCTCCGAGCAATGCACAAATGAGTCTAACTCGAATCTCTCGCTTGCCCGGCATCTGAGCTTTTTGTTTGTAATTTTGAGTCTTGAATGGTCCAGCGCACGGTTTATAGTGGCAAGAAGGTCATCCACATTATAGGGTTTAGTTATATAATCATAAGCCCCCATCTTAATAGAAGCAACAGCATTACTTATGTCTCCGTAAGCGGTTAACATAATAAACGGGATATCACTGTATTTTGATTTTACCTGTGCTAAGAATCCTATGCCGTCCATCTCCGGCATTACATGGTCAGATATAATCAAGTCAATCTTGCTCTTAGTGAGAATTTTTAGAGCAGTAACTCCGTTATCTGTCAGAATCGTATTAAAGCCCATGCCTTTCAGATGGGATTCTATCAATAGCCTGAATCTTTCGTCATCATCAACAATCAGTATGTTTGCATTTTCCATTGCTTTGGAAATCCAGGTCAAATCTCCTTCTCGATTCTGGGAGCTGTTATCCTGAGATAAAACCGTCCCTTACCGATATTGCTTGACGGTTCCATCATCAAAACAAGATAGTATTCACTGGTAATCTTTCTGACAACAATATTGTATCTTTCTGTAGAGATAGAAAATTCATCTATACTACCGAACTGTAGATTATCAAAGGCAAAATGGAGTGTCTTCAGGATAGCAGAAAATTCAGCACTTAGTGCTGACTCATCGACTGTATCTTCCTTTACATATCCCTCTACAGGGATTCCGTCAGAGGCTATTATGAAGAGGCCTGTAGAGCCATCAACCTTTGTCACTACATCCTTAAGGATTTCTGAAAAACTCATCTCTTCTGATCCTTCACCTTTTTTGATATCTATTCTTTATAGCTTCAAGAAATTTGTTAAGCTGATCTACTATTATTTCC
>Ga0272449_1002490_pt1 | contig 17116 bp, 12 predicted proteins | sample YNPCB0241_FD_198679 | JGI IMG/M metagenome (GOLD analysis project Ga0272449, IMG submission 198679) | Hot spring sediment microbial communities from Yellowstone National Park, WY, United States - YNP-CB-024-1 | ecosystem: Environmental > Aquatic > Thermal springs > Hot (42-90C) > Sediment...
CCCCCAGTTCGTACGGGGTTTCGTACGGGGTCAGTTCGATTCCGCCGGCCAAGCCGTTCGCCCTGGGAGTAAGTCGAAGTGGGCCCACATGGAACGCGGCCGCCACGTGGGTCGCAGGCGATCCCTATGGTTCGGCAGCGCCGATCGACGGCTCCCCCTGGGAACCTTCCGTCCACTGACGCACGTAGGCTTCCACGTCGAACTTCCGCCGGAGACCCCCCAGGCCCATGGCACGCACGACGCCGTAGATCGGGCGCGTAGGCCACGGACGGTCGTGTAAGCCAAAGCACCAACCCACGTTGGCCCATCCATTGGGATCGCGCCCGTCCAGCGCGTACCAGTCGTTGAGCCAGAGAGCGATCTGAAAGGCCTCGCGGGGGTCACGCGTCCATTCGAGGATTTTCTTGCCCCAGTACATCCGAAGTTGGTTGTGGATCTTGCCGGTGCGGAGCAGCTGCCATTGGGCTGCGTTCCATACCGGGTCGTGCGTGGCGGCGGACGCCCAAGCGGTGCGGTCGTAGACATAAGGGCGGGGATCGCGTGCATGCTCTTCGAGCGTGTGACGCGCCCAGGCGGGCAGTGACTCCCAAGTTCCTGGATGCGCGGCGTACCGGACGTAGTTGATGGCGAGCTCTCGCCGCACGACCAGTTGCTCTAAGAACGCCGCGCGCGCCTCCGGGGGAGCCTCGGCGTTCTGGACAGCACGCGCGATTTCGATAGGCGAGAGTTGGCCAAAGTGTAGGTAGGGGCTCAGGTTCGACTCCGCATGGGCCGTCGGGTCGGCGCGACGGTCCGCATACCGCGCTAGGCCGTGTTCGATAAACCGCTGAAGATGACGCCGCGCTTCCGTGGTGCCTCCGTGAAACGTCTCGCTCGGAGGCACGTCCCGCGCGATGGGCAGCGTGGCCAGGAGGTCCTCGGGCTCCTCCCACTCCACGCCCACCAGGTGGAGGTTCTCGGCGCGGCGCCGAAGCCGAGGCAGGGTCACCGGCACGAGAAACTTTGCCACCTGTTGGAGGAGCTTGGGCCGAAGCGTCCGCGCCGCAGTTTCCAAATGATCGGACGCCACTTCGACCGGCACGACGACATCTCCCTCGACCTCTTCCACGCGAACCGGCAGTGTGCGAGAGAGTGCCGTGCGCCATTCCACCTGCACCGGCATGTAGCCTCGGTCGAACACGACGATCGCCGCTTCTCGCGCGAGGTCTGGGATGATCTCTACGGGGGGGCCGATCCGGGTGACCCATCCGATGCCCCAGCGCCGCAACGTCTGCCGCGTTTCCCGCAGCCCTTCGAGCATGAACCGATAGTGGCGGAGGTTCGCCAGCGGATAGTTCGGCACGAGTACGAACGCCACCACGACTGGGAGTCCACACCGGTTCGCCCACTCGATTGCACGGACCAGTGCTGGGTTCTGCTCGGCGCGTTGGGACTGCTGCATCCAATAGAGGACAAACCGACCCTCCGGGCGGACTGGAAGATCGCGAAGGACCCGGATCCGCTCGGCTTCAACCATGCGATTCGTTCTCCGGCACGCATACGGCGCACGCCCTCAGGTAGTCGCGTTCAGGGACTGCCACGATGGCGAAGCCGTACCGATCCATCTCCAGGGCCATTTCTCGGTCGGCCTCCGGAAACCAAGGCTGTGCGGGATCGCCGAACTTTTGCGACTCGGCGCTGGCGCGCACGCGCGCCATCAACGAGGGCAGATGCAGCACACGTCCGTAGAGCTGGGCTTCGATCAGGTCCGCGCAAGCTTCGTCTTCTTCGGTGCGCTCACGGCCGGCCCATCCCATGGCGACCAATGTGATCTCGCGCGGCCGGTGAGCTCGCAGGTAGCGGACGGTGGCCGACAAATTGACGAACCCGGCCCCCAGGCGCAGCTCGGCGTGGCGAGCCAGCTCGAGGCCCACCACGCCGGAGCGGGTCGAAAGGACAACGCGTTTTCCGCGCCAATCGCTCCGCGCAACTTCCGATGGGGAATTCCCGTGGTCGAACCCCGGCACGGGGCGCCCCTCGATCTCGCCCACACACGCGTCCACCAATCCGCGACGCCGCAGTTCCAGGGCACGTTCCACATCGCCCACCAGCCACAGCCGTTCCACACCGCCGGCCAGCAGTACGCACATCGTGGTCATGGCACGGTAGACGTCAATGATCACAACCCAGCCCGTGGCGCTGGATGCGCCCTCCAGTAGGCTCGCTCGACGAACGACAGGACGGTCTTCATTCATGTGAATGTGGTTGCGATGTCTCTGACCCTGCCGAAGGCTGGCTGGGCCAAGGCGAACAGCTAGTATACTCGAAATGGTCCTGCACGCGCATCTGTGGCACCGAGGAGCCTCGGAACGGCCCGACGCGGGTAGACCAGACCGCTCTCGCAGCGGGCTCGAAGAACCCTTCGCTGGCGCCATGTGGGCGGTCGAGGTGCTCCGAGGCGGCCCGCGCAGCCGTGCCGCGCATGGGAGGTTGCTTGACTTGCTTGTAGGACGCGACCATTCTCACGCCCCGATCGAACCATGAGTCCGTTGATCGATACCGAATGGAACATTCACGGCGCGGCGTCCAAGTGCGGGCAATGTGGTCGGGCCTTCGCCGACGGCGAGCCGTTGGTGTCCGTGCTGCTTCCCTCCCAGGACGTTGCGTATGTGCGCAAGGATCTTTGTTTGCAGTGTGGTCCACCTGCGCCCCGGGAAGCGATCAGCGTGTGGCGGACGGTCTACCACGCGCCGGCGCCGCGACAGGAAATCGTCCGTCGCGAGACGGCGGAATCGCTCCTCCGTCGCTTGTTGGCGGAGCACGCCACCGAGCACTTGGACGCCATTTTTGTGCTGGCGGTGATGCTGGAGCGTAAGCGAATCCTGGTGGAGCGAGACGTCCGACTGTTGGAGACCGGGGAGCGCCAACGCATTTATGAGCACCGGAGCACCGGCGAAGTTTTCGTGATCACCGACCCGAAGTTGCGGTTGGACCAACTCGATGCCGTTCAACTCAAGGTCGCCTCGTTGCTGGCTCCCCCGGCCCCGAGCGCGGAGCCAGGCGGATTGGCCACGTCGGAATCCACCGGGAATTAGCGTGTACGACCTGCTCATTCGAAACGCGACGGTCTACGATGGACTGGGCCATCCGCCCTGGGCCGCGGACGTGGCCATAGCGGGCGATCGCATTGCCCACGTGGGGCAGCTTGCGGGAGCACAGGCTCGGCGAGTGGTAGACGCCCAAGGCCAGTGGTTATGCCCGGGATTCATTGACGTTCACTCGCATTCCGACGTCTACTTGCTCATTGAGCCGAGTGCGCCCAGCAAAGTGCGCCAAGGCGTGACGACCGAGATCGTGGGCAATTGCGGGGCTTCCGCGGCACCGCGGTTTGGATCTCGCCGCCTGCCCGCCGATTGGGAAGCGGTGTGGCCGGAGGTTTCCTGGTGTTCGCTCGGCGAATATCGCACTCTTCTGGAATCGCGACGTCCCGCGATCAACGTGGCGTTGCTCGTAGGTCATAACGCGCTGCGCGGATGCGTCATCGGCTACGAAGCGCGAGCGACTCGGCCCGACGAGATGCGAGCCATGAAGTATTGGCTCGAGCGAAGTCTCGAGGAAGGCGCCATCGGCTTGAGTACGGGTCTGGCCTACGCACCGGGACGGTTTGCTCCAGCGGAGGAAATCGTCCAGCTGGCCGCGGTGGCCGCGGCGCGGGGGGCATTGTACACCACGCACATGCGCAGCGAGGGCGATCGCTTGGTCGAGTCGGTCTGCGAAACACTGGCCGTCACTCGCGCCATCGGAGTCCGGACGCAGATCTCGCACCTGAAGACCTCGGGCGAGCGGAACTGGGGCAAGCTCGACCGGGTCTTGGAGCTGGTGGAAGAAGCCCGCGCGGAAGGACTGCCCGTGGCCGCGGACCGATATCCGTACATCGCGTCCTCAACCGATCTCGACGTCGTGCTGCCGGATTGGGCCTCCGCTGGGACGCGGGAGGAAATCATGATGCGCTTGCGTGACCCGACCTCACGCTCCCGACTCCGGCACGAACTTTGTGAACGTTATCCTCGTATCGAGGATTGGCAGCGGATTTGTGTCGGATCCGTGGGTCGCTGCTCGTTGCGTCGCTATACCGGTCGAAGTTTGGCGGACATCGCCACGGAACAGGGCGCGGAGCCTGTGGATGTGCTACTGGATTTGCTGACCCAAGATGCGCTCGCCACCCAGGCGTTTTTCTTCGGCATGAGTGAAGACAATTTGTGGCGGATTCTCGGGCGTGAGTGGGTCATGCTTGGTTCGGATGCATCCGTGCGCCACGTGCGTGGGCCGCTGAGCCGGGACTATCCCCACCCGCGGGCCTTTGGGACGTTTCCTCGCTTTTTGCGCGCGTCCATTGAAGGCCGAACGGTGCCCGTGCCGGAAGCGATTCGGAAGATGACCTCGCTCCCCGCGCGGCAGTTCGGGCTCCGAGATCGCGGAGAACTTCGCCCCGGCGCGTACGCCGACCTCGTGCTCATTTCGCCCGATCGGGTTCGGGACCGAGCCACCTTCGCAAATCCGCGGCAATTCGCCGACGGCATCGCGTCCGTCATCGTCAATGGCGTCATTGCGTGGGACGGACAGCGGCAAGGAACCCGGCGTGCGGGACGCGTCTTGACGCACGAGTGATCGCTTTCCACGCTTGGAACCGGACCGAGGGGAACCCGCGCATGGTTCGGCCGAAAACGGCTTCAGTGGTGGGCGCTCGGTTGAACGCGTAGCTGTGAGGCCACTGGGCCTGGAAAACTCAACTGGGCGACTCTCTGCGCTCGCGTTCGTCCAGCTGTCGGATGAGCTGGCGTTGGATGGTCCAGCGGTAGAGCAACGCTGGAACTATGAGAATCATTCCAAGCGCTGAGAGCCATCGACCGAGGCCGGGCAGCCATACGATGCCCGCGGTGCCTCCGACTGCCAACGTCCAGATGGTGACGCACACGCGGCGGGCGAACCTGCGCTCGCGCGGGCCGGCGGCCGACCTCACGCTGTGGTACGCAGTCCACGCGCCCACCAGCGCCACACCGCCCACAACCGCCCACCCGAGAAGTGCCTCGCGGTTCATATGAGTTCGTACTCCTCTGTAGTGCGGTTCCTGCAAGTGAGGCACATGGACTTAGGGTCCCAGCGCTTAGAATCGGTACCCGACTTGAACCAGCGCAAAGTGCAGCCACGAAAACGTATACACGTCATCGTTCTCCGCTCCGCCTTCCAATGTGCGGTATCCGACGGCGGCATACAAGCCGGACTTCCATGTGGATCGAGCGAGCAGCGCCACATCCAGGGCCCGTCCGCTCGACGAGCCCGCACCTTCGGCATCTAGTACAAGCGCCGCCCGGTCGGTCAATCGCAATTCTCCATGCAGTTGCAGCAAAGGGACGAGGCCGATGTTTTCCTTGGTGGCGTGGCGGTCCATTTGTTCCAGCGAGATTTCTGCGTCGCGAATCAGCGCGACGGCGCCCACTCCCAAGCGACTGCGTGCCCCATGGTGGAACGTCCAGAGATAGCCGACTCGGTAGGTGTTAAAGCGGAACGTCCCTTCGGTCGGGATTCCGGGCTCAAAAGTCTGGCCACGGAAGTTCACTTCTTTCCTCAGGATTCCCGTGCCGTCTGTTTCCAACGGGGCGAGCATGAAGCGCACAGAATGGCGCTCGTTGAAGTCGACACGGGCGTAGAGACGGACGTAGGGATCCGGACCTCGGCCGGTCAGATCGAGCAAGTCGAACCGTGTTCCGGTGTCCCCAGGAATTCGGGCGTCGTTTCGAGTGAACCAGACGCCTCCGGCTTCCACCCAGGTGTCCAGCGATCCCGCCATGCTGATCGCTCCGGCCGTCCAGAGGCACGCCAGCGTCAGCATGCTTATCCACGGGCGTCTTGGGATACCTGGAGGCTGGTGCCGAGCGGCGACGGAAGGCTGCGATGAACAGGCGAATGTTTCTTGGCATGCTTTCGAGCGTTGAGACGGTATCTGTTTGAACGTTGTCATACCATTGACCACCTTTCACTTGTCGCTTGCCGACCTCGGGACCGACCCACCCCCTCTGGTCCCACATGCGAAACGACGGCCGCCGGCTCTTCGATTGAAGACTCTACCACACAATCTTCGATTCACTAGTAGCCTGGGACAGCCCCGCCGCCGTGGACCACTCGATGGCGCTGCAAGGCAGCCGCCATCGCGCATGTCGCACCGCTGCTCTCTACGGGGACGGCATAGCAGGGTCGGGAGGTTTGACACGTTCCGCATGTTCCACGGTGGTGGCGAGGATTCGAGCGATCAGAGAGTAGGGGACAGCAGCGCGGCGGTGCGTTCCAACCACATGTGCCAGTGGGGACGGCGCACCCAGGTACTCCAACTGAGTTCGTCGCCACACTGAAATTCCGCGAGCACCGCCTCTTTGAGGCGCCCCAGAAAATCGTGGTCCATGACCAGAAGGTTGGTCTCATAATTCAGCCGCAAACTGCGCGAATCCATATTGGCCGTGCCGACGAGGGCGACGGTGTCGTCAATGATCAGCGCCTTGGCGTGGAGAAACGGGGGATGGCGTTCGACGACGTGGGCGCCGGCTTGGAGCAAGGGGCCGTAGTACGCTCGGCCCGCCCAGCCTGCGTACACGTGGTTGTTCTCCTTGGGAACCAGCAAACGCACGTCCAGGCCGCGAAGCGCGGCGGATCGCATGGCACGCAGGATGTCCAAGGTGGGCACGAAGTACGGACTGACCAGCAGGATTTGCCGGCGCGCCATAGTCAGCAGCGTGAACAGGATGTCCGGAAGCGTTTCGCCGTCGCCGGTGGGAGCTCCCGGCACGAGGCGCACCCGCGCAGAGCCGCAAGGCGGCAGCTCCGGAAAGTACGCCGGCGCGAGCAACGACTCAGCGGGCTCGCCGGCCATGAAGTGCCAGTCGTCGAGAAAAGAGAACTGCAGTTCGCGCACGATGGGACCGTGAACCTCGAAATGAAAATCGCGGTCGGCGGGACGTCCGGGCCGGGTGACGTTGATTTCCGTAACGTTCATGCCGCCGGTGAACGCGACGTGGCCATCCACCACGAGAATTTTGCGGTGGTTGCGAAGGTTGACTTGAACTTGGCGGCGCCAAGGATTTGCGAGGGACCATCCTGCAATCCGCAGCCGCGGCGCGGCGCGTCGGTAGCGGTGGATGAACCCAGTCAGGACCGCGGGCGTCGACCCGAAGCGGTCGTAGAGTACCCGCACTTGGACACCTTCGCGCGCCTTCTGGACCAGCAAATCCATCCAATCGCGCCCAATGGAATCGTTGGCCAGGATGAAGGTTTGCAGATGAATGTGGTGCTGGGCAGCGGCGATGGCGGCTCGCATGGGGGGGTAGGCCTCGTCGCCGGTCACGAAGAGCTGGATGCGGTTGCCTTCCACCGAGGGCAGGTCGGGGAGGACGATGTTCAACGCCCGTTCAAGGGATTGAGCCCAAGGGTCGGTGAGGAGGCCACGCGACGCCGCAGGGGGCGGGCCATGGGCGGCGCGGTGCGTGCGAAACGCGCTCGCCGCCGTTTCGCGCAGGGCCGCTTTCGCCGAGATGCGATCCACCCCGTACACGGCGTAGATCGCCGCGCCGACGAATGGAAATGACCAGATGATGAACAGCCACAGCAACGCGGAGCTGGCCTCGCGCTTGATACGGATGGCGTGGAGCGAGGCGACCATGCCCACGGCAAGGTGGGCCACCCAGCTCCATTCGATCCAGTGGACCAGCGTCATGAGGTGCCCCGCGTGGCCGATGTTCCTCCGGCGAACGCCGACCGCAGTTCAGCCAAGATTTCGTGTGCGGCGCGGCCAGGGTCCGGGGCTTCGAGAATCGGGCGACCGACCACGATATGACTCGCCCCTGCCCGCACCGCAGTCGCCGGGGTGGCCACGCGTTTCTGATCGCCGACGGCTTCGTCGGGGCGTCGGATCCCCGGGGTCACTAGAAGAATCTCGGGGCCGAAACACCGCCGCAGCATCGCGGCCTCGTGGACTGAACACACCAAGCCATCGGCACCTGCGCGAAGGGCGAGTTCTCCCAGCGCGAGAACTTGATCGGACGGGCTGCGGGTAATGCCCTGCGCGCGCAAATCGGTTTCATCGAGGCTCGTGAGTACTGTGACCGCCACAATCCGAGCCCGTGGCGTGGCCGCGTGGGCTTCTTGAACCGCCGCCTCGATCATGGCGCGGCCGCCGGCGGCATGGACCGTGAGCAGCTCCACCCCGAGAGCGACGGCACTGCGGACCGACCTGGCCACCGTGCGGGGAATGTCGTGCAACTTCAGGTCCAAGAAGACGCGATGTTGGCGTTGGATCAACCGCCGTACCACCTTGGGTCCCTCGGCCGTGAAGAGTTCAAGGCCGACCTTGAACCAGCGCACATCTTCCGGCAATCGGGCCACGGCAGCTTCGGCGGCGTGGAGCGAGGGTACGTCGAGCGCTATGATCAATTCGGGTTGGGAGCTCATCGCGTTCCTTTCATCCGGCGGCCATGTTCCATTCGATCAGTCGCCGGCGAGCGTAGTCGGCTTCTTCGCCTTCCTGAACCATTCCAAGAAATTGGCGGTAGAGTTGGGCGGCCTCGAGCCGCCGGCCAAGCAGCTCGTGCGAGCGGCCCTTGTAGAACACTGTCATCGGGTTGCCAGGGAGCCGGCGCTCGTACTCCGTGAAGCAATGGAGCGCGTGCTCGCCGTCCCGCAGCGCCAGCGCGGTGCGCCCGAGTACGTACAGTGCCATGGGCTCGTCGGGATCCGATTGACGCGCTTGTTCGGCCCAGCGTCGAGCTTCGGCGGGGCGATTGCGTGCAAGTAGGCAGAGGCTAATTTTCAACAGCGCTTCGTAGTCCTCAGGGCTCACGCGCAGCGCGGTCCGGTAAGCTCCCTCTGCAGCGGACAAGTCGCCCCGCCCCAGGGCCTCGTCGCCCTGTTGGATCGCTTCGATCACTGGCCGTTGGGCGCGCACGGACGCGGTCCGATCCATGAACCGCTCGCGGTGGAGCGGCGCGTTCTCCGCGTCGGCAAAGGTGCGCGCGCGTTCCGCCGCGGTGTCGCGTCGTTCTCGGCTCATGGGATGCGTGGAGAACATGACCTCCAGCGCGGAGGGTGTGCACCGCTCTTGTTGGACCAGCAAGTCCATGAGTTGCACCATGCCGGTGGGGGAGTAGCCGGCCCGCACCATGTACCCCATCCCCAGCGCATCGGCCTGCCGCTCATCTTCTCGGCTATACCGAGCCAACAGAAGTCCCGCGCCGAGCCCACCGAGACCAGCGATCACGGCGGCGGTGCGGCGATGCCGGGATTGTTCGAGCCCCACCGCAGCACTCGCCAACAGCACTTGGGTGATCAGGGCCGAGGTCATCTGCCGCGCTGCATGGCGCGCACACACGTGCCCGATCTCGTGACCGAGCAACGCCGCCAGTTGCGCCTCGTTGTCGAGGTGAACGAGGATGCCCCGCGTGACCGCAATGCTGCCGCCCGGGAAGGCATAGGCGTTGACATAGGACGCGCGCACGACGCGAAAGCTGTACGGCATCGTGGGACGATGACTCACCAACGCCAAGCGCTGTCCGACTTCCGCGACGTAGCTTTGGACCCCTGGATCCTTCAGCGGACCGTAGTCCGCCGAGAATTGGTGCGGCGCGTACTGTTGGTCGATGGCAAGCTCCTCGGCGGGGGAGACTAGCGAGAACTCGCGGCGGCCGGTGACGGGATTGGTCACACAGCCGACGAGTGTGCCGGCGGTCGCGGAGGCGCCGGCAGCAAGCAGCCGGCGGCGAGTCCACTGGGTCTGCGTGGCCCAGTCGCGCGGCGCGCGTGCCGTCCAATCCTTGGACGGCAGAGTGCTCGGGGCGTCCAACCCTTGGAAACCGTTCACGGCGTCACTCTCCGATGATCTTGATGAGCACTCGTTTGGGGCGGCGGCCGTCGAACTCGCCGTAGAAAATTTGTTCCCATGGGCCGAAGTCGAGCCGCCCGTTCGTGATGGCCACCACCACCTCGCGGCCCATGAGTTGCCGTTTGAGGTGCGCATCCGCGTTGTCCTCGTAGGTGTTGTGGGCGTACTGATCGTAGGGCTTTTCCGGGGCCAACTGTTCGAGCCACCGTTCGAAGTCTTGATGAAGTCCGCGTTCATCGTCGTTGATGAACACGCTCGCGGTGATGTGCATGGCATTGACTACGCACAGTCCGTCCGTCACGCCGCTCTCGCGAACCGCCGCTTCCACCTGGGGGGTAATGTTGATGAACGCTCGGCGGGTCGGGGTGTGGAACGTCAGCTCTTTCCGATAGGATTTCATGCCCGTCTTGACCTCCGATGGAACGCGATGGTCATGGGTATAGGCGTTGGATGGTCCATCGTCCATCCGGCGCGCGTTGGTAGCGAAATCGGTCGTGCAAGCGGTAGGGGCGGCCCTGCCAGAACTCATAGGCGTCGGGGATCAGCCGGAAGCCACCCCAATGAGGGGGCAAGGGCACGGGCCGGCCTCGGAACTGCTGCTGGTACTCGCGGTAGCGCGCCATGAACGCTGCGCGTGATTCCAGCGGTTGGCTTTGGCGCGATGCCCAGGCGCCGATTTGACTGCCGCGGCTGCGCGTGGCGAAGTAGGCCTCCGCCTCTTCGCGGGGCAGAGGGTCCACGCGACCTTCGATACGGACTTGCCGGATCAATTCGTTCCAGTGGAAGGTCATCGCTGCGTAGGGTACGCGCCGCAGCTCATCCGCTTTTCGGCCGACCACGTGCGTGTAGAACACGAACCCTCGCTCATCGGCGCCTTTCAGCAGCATCATGCGAGCGGAAGGACGCCCATCCAGCCCCACGGTGGAGAGGCAAAACGAGGTGGGCCAGAAGCACCGCGCGCGTTGTGCGAATCGAAACCAGCGTTGGAACTGCCGAAGGGGATCCGGGTCCAGATCCCGTTCATCCAATCCCCACAGCAGCCCGGACAACGAACACAGTCGAGTCCACCACGACATGGCGATAACTATACCACACCGGCCGCGGATTCCGGGCTTGGGCATGAGGCCACATCGGCGGTTCAGCGCAATTCGATCCGGTAGGACTCACAGTCTCCATCGTGTCGCAGCACAAGCCAACCGTCACGAATCTCGACGGCCCCCGGTGGGACCGGGCGCGGTCCTTCATCGGTTTCGACTGTCACACGGGAGACGCGAGAAGTGTCGAGCCCGATGGCGACGCATTGGACACGCAGCTGGAATGGAGGTTGGTCCGGCAACGGGATGCAGCGCCACTCGGACCGATCTGCCTGGAGCCGCACGGCGCCGTCGGTACTGATCCAACCGAGATCCACCCGCGTGCCCGGCGGGTTCAAGCCGAGGTCGGGCTGAACCGATTTCGGTGGCTCGATACGCACGGCCAGTCCAGTGGGAGTGGCCTGAATGTTCCACGTGCCAACCCAACTGCGTTGCTCGCCATCGTCATGGCCGCGGATCGCCCAGCGGGATCGGCGATCGTAGAGGCCGACGAGCATGGCGACTTCGCCGGACCACGCGGCGGGGATGAAAAATGTTCGCACGTGTCGGACTCGACCGCTCCAGCTCTCCGTCGGCGTGGGTGGGATGAAGTCATCCTGACCGAGAATTTCGCCGACCGGAGCCCCTTGGGTGAGGGGCACGAAATGAACAAAGACGCGGCCATCGCGGCGCAGCCGTCCTTGGACTTCCCAATCCAACTCGTACCTCACGGTACGGTTGCTCACGGGCGTGAGAGACACCAGGCGCGGTTCGACGGGCAGACGCTTCGCCGGACCGTCCATCGGTACGGTGCGTGCGTTGAGATAAAGTGCGTGGGGGCTTCGCGCCCACTCGATTCGATGGCCGTTGGGGAGACGTTGAACTGCGGCGGTGACCAGCGGTGTCTTTGCAATCCATCCGAACTGGGGCAAGACTGCGTCGCCGACGGCCCAGTCCTCCGCCCCCTGGTTGACCCACACGCGTGCACCGTGGTCCCACTGAACCACCTGTCGGTGAATCTGGCCGTCCGAGAAACTGTGACCTACGATGCGCCGCCCGGCGAGGGAGCGCGCGACGTCGGCCAGGAGCCAATACTTGCGCACGGTGGCACGACCCCAAGAGCCTGCATCCGTCATGGGGCTGTGGCCGGCCAGCACTTCGGCGGCCAAGTACTCATCGCTGTGGATGCCATGAGCCGCGCGGCCAAGCCCACCTTCGAACCGACCCGAGTAGCCGGCCCCGTAGAGAACAAAGCGGTCGTGGTGCGCGCTGTCCATCCAAGGTACTCGTGCCCACGATTCGCAGGGCAGGTAGGTCGCGAACGCGACATGGCGCGCCGACGTCAATCGAAGCCATTGGCAGTCCGCGCCATCCAGGTGGCCAATGAGATGGTCATGACCGGCTTCGGAGGTGGTGGGAGCACCATCGAGCGCCCGCCGAATGTAATCGAAGGCGGCCGCCCATCCGTCGCGCATTTCAACCGGCGCGTGCCAACGTCCTTCGTGGTCATACCACTGGCCGCAGGGTTGGGAGGCGAACACATCGACGAAGCTCAGCGTGGGGGACACTTCCTCGCGGATCCAACGGTAGTTGCGTTCCACGAACGGCAAGATGCAATCGGGGCGCCACTTGAACGAACGCGCGTCGCGCGACTCGTTGTACCACGCCGGATGAGGACGGCCGTCGGCACTGAAATAGACGCGGCGATAAGAGAAGCCACTCGCATCCGGATAGAAGTCGATGTAGTTGTCGTGCAGTCCCCAGAGGATGCCATGGCGCCGGCAGAACTCGCCCAAGCGGCGCAGCTCTTCCACCGTGCCGACCGCAGGGTTGGGGGGCCAAATGTCGGGCAGCCGGTAGTCGTAACCCCACCGTTGCCAGTTGTGAATGATCAGTGCAGAGTTGGTCAGCCCATAGCGGACCATGCGGTGCAGGTTCGTTTCGATGTCCACGAAGCGACCGCCCCAGATGTCGAAGACGAATCGGCCCGCCAGCCGAGCGACGGAGGGGGCCGCGGGCCGGTGGTCCACGTCGCGCCACGCGCGGGCGCATGCCATGGCGTTCGTGCCCGGGATCAGGGCCAGGGTAGTCTCGCCGACCACGTCCAATGTGTAGACCCTCTGGCTGGGATCCACGCGGAGTGCTTGAGGAGGCGTAAGTGCACCGACCAACACCGCGCGGCCAGGAGCGAACTCGAATCCCGCGTAGCTGCTGGCTAGGTTGTGGCCTCCGGCGTACTGGCGAAAGGATCCGGGATGGAGGACTACATAACCATGGCCCCAGTAGACGTGGGAGGCCGGTGCGTTCCATGGACCCAGACTGCACCGGATGGTCCGGCGGGGACACCGGAAGTCCAAGTAGAGGGCAGGTCCCTCGGTCCGCACACGCACGGTGAGCGGGAACTCTCCGCGGTGGTCCACCAAGTCATGCCGAACTTCCCAGCCGCTTGAGGTCCGCCGTGGTTGCACGCCGCGACACACGATGGCCATGGGTCCATGTCCCACAGGTTGGCCCTCGACCTCGATGCGGAGCCCGGAAACGACCAGCGGCGCTTGCTGGAGGGGCGCCAGGGCCACGGCGCCGTCGAGCAGCCCGAGTTCGCCGAACGCAACGGCCACCGCCGCACCGCCGTATTCCTGGTCAGGGATGCGCCACGCAAACACATTTTCGCCCACTGGCTTGTCTTGGAGCAGGGCGAGGACGGCCTGTCGGGCTCGTTCGGCTGCGTTGGAAGAGGATGGGGTTCGGTAAGCCATCCACTCGCGCGCCCGCCCGGCCAACAACCGCGGCGCCGCCCAAGCGGACTGGTCGAATGCGGTGTTTCGCGCCGGCCCGGGGTCGTTTTCCAAGCGGATCCAGACGGTCGAGTTCGTCCAGCGCGTCAAGTCCACTCGCTGCTCCCGCCAGGTCCGATGCGCGCACAGCTCTTCGAACGCGACTTCTTCCCGTGGCGCGGGAGCCTCACGCCGTACGATCACGCGGTGTCGAACGCCGTCACTTTGTTGTCCAGGTCGCTCACCCGAGTGCACGATGGCCGTCGCAAACCACAACTCCACAGGCCCGTCTGGCGGGAGGCGGACCAACCATTCCACCCAGCACCGCCCCGGTTTGGGCACATAGGGCACATGCATGGTGAAGGCGGGCGTAAGTTCGTCGATCCGTTGCAAGCCAAGGAATGCGCGCGAGGTTGGGTCGCTGCCGGTCCACCCCAGCGCGTGGTAAGTCGCACTGGTTTCACCGTCCCGCTGCCATCCGAATCGGAAGCTCTGGTCGGTCCAGAGCGGCACCACTCGGTCGGGATGCACCTCGAGCGGGGGCGGCGGTTCGGTCGACTTTGATGGAAAGGATGGAGGGCGCTGCACTTCAAAAATCCGGACCAAGCGTAGGGGTTCTCCATTTGCCGGAGCCTCCGGAGTGATGCGCACGTGAATCGGATACAGTGCGTCGAACACAAATGGACCGCTGCAGACGTTGAACGCCACCGCAGTCATGGCGCGTGGGGAAAGGACGACCGGCATGTTCGACGGTCCGGTTGGCACCCAGTCATCGACCAAGTCCGACAACTCGATGCGGCCGGACCAAACATTGGGCGAGCGGTTGGAAAGCGAGACCGTGACGGCCACTGGGCTGTGGGGATTCGTTACGGTGGGGATCGGCTCGATTCGTGCCCAGAGTCCACTTTGTTCACCCTCGAACCCTGACCAGCCATAGACGGTGCCAAGCGTGGTAGCGTACCAAAGCGCCAGTGTGGGACGTGAGACCATGACAGATTCTCCTTGTCGCGCTCGTCCAGCATACTCCAGTTGGGTCGGGCAGCAAGGGCCTCCGCGTGCGACCGCACGCGCTACGGCAGTGGGGCTAGGACAATCGTTGGCCGGCACGGGGCGTGGCGCTCCGTAGGCGGTGTTCCAGTTCTCTTCAAGGCGCCGCAAGGATCCGAGGTGCACGGTACAGGATAGATCGTGCACCATTTTGAAACGCTTGGATACAGTGGTTCGAGCCAGTCAACCGCTCGCCGACTTGTGCGATATCCCCGCGATGCAACTGAGTTTGACCATGGGAGCCTTGTGGATTCGGCTCGGTTCGCGCAGATGCTTTAGCGGTGTGGCGAGAACCGTAACCCTGCCCCTTGGGGTCCGCGTGGGATCCATTCGGTGCGTGCCAGGGCCTCGTTGTTCCTAACTGTTTAGGTGAGCATGCGAGGATCGCGATGGGCCTGCGCCGGAGGGCGAGGAGCCCCAGGAGGCTGTCCAGATCCCCAGAAGCCAAGCGCGCCGCGCAGTCCAAGGGCGGGCTCTTTTCACTCTGGTACAGGACCACCATTCGATCGCCCTGGATCCGAAAGCCCACGTAGTGTCGGCGTTGTAGTACCGGAACCACCGTACGCCTCACCCTCGCACACCTGGGCAACCATCGGTTGCACTTGGGGTTGACATGTGCTTTGACCACGCTCATGATGCACTGGGGGCACGGGTGATGGAAGAGTTCAAGCTCAGTGATTCTCGGTCCCAACGGCAGTGGCTCCCTGGAGGGAAATACTTCAGAGTCGCATGGGTATCGGGAGTGCTTGCGCTCTTGTTGGCGATTCCGGCAGCGTTCGGTGTTCGCTCATCGGTGACGTCCGCTCCGATTGCCCGACAACTGCCGCTCAAGGTGGCGTTGGATGATGACTATCCACCCTATGTGTTTCGCGATGAAGACGGGCGGCTTATCGGATATTTGCCCGAGTACTGGGAGCTTTGGTCGCAAAAGACTGGCGTTCCCGTGATCTTGTTGGCGACCAACTGGCACATTGCGCAGCGTTTACTGGATGAAGGCCATGCAGAAGTGTTGGATACCGTCTTCCGGACACCGGAGCGGGAACGCAAATGGAGTTTCAGCCCGCCGTACGCTACGATTGAGGTTCCCATCATCGTCCATAAGGACATCGGTGGCATCACGGACATCCGGTCGCTACAGGGATTTGTGGTAGGTGCGAAGGCCGGCGACGCGGTCATTTCGCACTTGCGCGATCATGGCGTGACGACTATCCGCGAATACCCAAGCTACGAGGCGGTGTTGAACGCGGCCAGTTCCGGCGAAGTGCGGGTGTGGAGTGTGGATGTGCCTTCCGCCGCCTACTACCTTCACAAACGGCAGTTGGCCGATCAATTTCGGGTGGCGTTGATCCTCTACACGGGGCAGTTCCACCGAGCCGTGGTTCGGGGCCGAGAGGACCTTTTGGAACTGTGGGCCGAAGGCCACCGGCGATTGCGTGCGTCGGAGGACCAAGCACTTCGGGATCGGTGGTTCGGCAAACGGATCGGCCCCTGGGTCTGGCCTCGGATGGTTGTGTACGTTCTCGGGGGTTTGACGGGTACGGCGTGGATTTTGGGCTTGTTCGTGTGGTTACTCCGACGCGAGGTTCGGCGGAAGACCGAGGAGCTTTCTTCCGCGCTTGAAAGTCGCACCGCGCTCGCGGAACGCCTGCAGGAGATTTTCCGTGCCGCGCCGGTCGCATTGGGGGTCCTGCGCCGGCGGCAGTTTCTGCAGGTGAACGACAAGATGCACGAATTGACTGGCTACTCTCGCGACGAGTTGATCGGCCGGTCGGCACGGTTGTTGTACCCGGACGACGCGGAATATGAGCGGGTCGGTCGAGAAAAGTACGAGCAAATCCGGCGGACGGGGTTGGGCACGATCGAAACGGTGTGGCGCCGAAAAGATGGCGCATTGCGGAACATCCTGCTCTCTTCATGCACGTCGCATCCAGAAGGACCAGATGCCGAGGTCACGTTCACCGCGGTGGATATCACGGATTTTCGACGGGTTGAGCAGGAATTACGCGCCTCACAAGAGGAGTTGGCGGGACTGATCGCCAATTTGCCCGGGATGGTCTATCGGACACGGTTGGACGCACCATGGCGAGTTTCGTATGCCAGCGAGGGTGCGCTGGAAGTCCTGGGGGTTCCTGCGAGCGACCTCACCGAGCGGGAATCGTTATTGGACCTTGTCCACCCCGAGGACCGTAACCAGATGGATACCTCACGTCGGCACAGCTTGACGGAACGGGGGTGGTGGGAGGGGCAGTACCGGATTCAGCATGCGTCGGGGCAGCTTCATTGGGTCTGGGACCGAGTCCGACGCGTGTCGAAGTCGGAGG
>Ga0272449_1002491_pt1 | contig 17111 bp, 14 predicted proteins | sample YNPCB0241_FD_198679 | JGI IMG/M metagenome (GOLD analysis project Ga0272449, IMG submission 198679) | Hot spring sediment microbial communities from Yellowstone National Park, WY, United States - YNP-CB-024-1 | ecosystem: Environmental > Aquatic > Thermal springs > Hot (42-90C) > Sediment...
ATTTCTTAAAAGTGATCCCTATGGAAAATATTTTGAGAAAAGACCTAAAAATTCTTCTATAACATATACTCTTTCTTATAAATGGAATGATACAGAATGGAAGGAAAAATTGAAAAATAAAAATATTTATGAAGAACCAATGGCTATATACGAATTACATCTTGGTTCATGGAAAAGAAAAAATGGGGAATTTTTAAATTATAGAGAAATAGGGGAAGAGCTTGTACCTTATTTAAAAGAACTAAATTTTAACTGGGTTGAATTTTTACCTATCTGTGAACATCCTTTTGATAGTTCGTGGGGATATCAAATTACTGGATATTTTGCTCCAACATCAAGATATGGAACACCTGACGATTTTTGTTATCTTGTTGATTATTTACATAAAAATAACATAGGAGTTATAATTGACTGGTCTCCTGCCCATTTTCCTAAAGATTCTTTTTCTTTATATTATTTTGATGGAACACATTTGTATGAACATTCTCACCCATATAAAAGAGACCATCCTGACTGGCATACTGCGATTTTCAATTATGGAAGATACGAGGTTAAAAATTTTTTAATTTCAAGCGCTTTGAATTGGCTTGATAATTATCATATTGACGGAATAAGATGTGATGCAATTGCCTCAATTTTATATCTTGATTATTCAAGAAAAGAAGGTGAATGGATCCCAAATATATATGGAGGGAAAGAAAATTTAGAAGGAATTGAATTTTTGAAAGAATTAAATAGAGTAATATATGAAAAATTCCCTCATTCTTTTACCATTGCAGAAGAATCAACAGCATGGCCTGGGGTAAGCAAACCTGTCTATCTTGGAGGGCTTGGATTTGGATTTAAATGGAATATGGGCTGGATGCATGATATTCTTTTTTATTTTTCACTCGACCCTATATATAGGAAATATCACCATAACTGCTTGACATTTGCTTTACTTTATGCCTTCTTTGAAAACTTTATTTTACCTATTTCTCATGATGAATTGACATATGGGAAAAAATCATTATACTCTAAAATGCCTGGTAATAGTGAAGAAAAGTTATCAAACTTAAGAGCATTTTTAACATATATGTATGGACATCCCGGGAAAAAACTTATATTTATGGGGACTGAATTTGCCGATGAAAATGAGTGGGATTTTAATAGAGAAATAAGTTGGTATTTATTAGAAAAAGAAGAAAATAGGAAAATTCTGAAATTTATAAAAGATTTGAATCATTTATATATAAGTGAAAAGGCATTTCATCAAATTGATTTCTCTCCTGATGGATTTCAATGGATTGATTTTTCTGATTACGAAAAAAGTATAGTTTCTTTTATAAGAAAAGGAAAAGATAAAAATGATATTTTAATTTTTGTTTTCAATTTTACACCTGTAATAAGAAAAGATTATAGAATAGGGGTGCCATTTGACTGCGAGTATATGGAAATTTTCAATTCTGATTCAATTTATTATGGAGGAAAAAATATAGGAAATTCAGGAAAGGTTAAAGCAGAGAATATCCCATTTCATAATTTCCCATTTTCAATAAATATAACTTTACCGGGATTGTCGGGCTTGATTTTTAAACCAGTGGTTGACAGAATAATTTAAAAAGTTTAAATTAAAAATTATGAGGATACTTTTCTTTTTTATCTTTTTAACTCTTATTGGAGGTGAAAATATGGAAAAAATAAATTTACCTCCTCCTAATTTTAAAGGGAATATATCTGTAGAGGAAGCATTGAAAAAAAGAAGATCCCAGAGAAATTATAAGCCAGTCCCTTTATCATTAAAAGAATTATCTCAAATTTTATGGGCAACCGATGGAAAAACTTCAGATTGGGGAGGAAGAACTGCTCCTTCTGCTGGTGCAACATATCCACTTGAAATTTATGTCATTGTTGGAGATGTAGAAGGATTAAAACCTGCACTATATTATTACGAGATTGATACACATTCATTGAAACTTATAAAAGAAGGTGATTTAAGAATAGAACTTTCAAAAGCAGCATTAAATCAATCATCTATAAAAACTGCACCTATTGTGGTCGTTATTTCGGGTATTTTTGAAAGAACAACAGGTAGATATGGTAAAAGAGGAGAAAGATATGTTTATATGGAAGTTGGCCATTGTGGACAGAATATTCATTTACAGGCAGAAGCCCTTGGGCTTGGAACAGTTATGATTGGTGCATTTGAGGATGAAAAAGTAAAAAAAGTTCTTGGAATAAAAGAGGAAATATTTTATTTATGTCCTGTAGGTAGAAAATGAACAAAAATTATGAAATAGCAGATATTTTTGATAAAATTGCAGATGCTTTAGAATTTAAAGGAGACGACTCTTTCCGAATTGGTGCTTATAGAAAGGCAGCAAGAATATTAAGGGAATATTCTGAAGATATTGAAGAAGTATGGGAAAAAGGAGAAATCCAAAAAATTCCTGGAATTGGTAAAGGAATGGCAGAAAAAATTGAAGAATATTTGAAGAGTGGGAAGATGAAAAAATATGAGGAAGCAATAGAAGGTATCCCACAGGAATTATTACAACTTCTTGAAATACCAAATCTTGGACCAAAAACATTAAATCTTGCATATACAAAACTTGGCGTTAAAAATTTAAATGATCTTGAGAGAGTAATAGAAAATGGAGAACTTGCAAAATTATTTGGAATGGGTGTAAAAAAAGTTGAGAATATTAAAAAAGGGATTGAACTTTATAAACAGGGAAAAGAAAGAATACCTATAGGGGTAGCACTTCCAATAGTGGAAGAGATAATAAAAGAGTTAAAAAAATATACTGAAAAAATTGAACCAGCAGGTTCTTTAAGGAGAATGAAGGAAACAATAGGAGATATAGATATCCTTGCTTCTGGAAGAGATAACATTGAGATTATTGAAAAATTTACAACTTTACCAATGATTAAAGAAATCCTTGCCAAAGGAGATACAAAAGCATCTGTAATAGTAAAAACAAATAATTTACAGGTTGATTTAAGAGTCGTTGATAGTTCTTGTTTTGGTGCTGCACTCCAATATTTTACAGGTTCAAAAGCACATAATATTAAATTAAGAACTTTAGCAAAGGAGAAGGGTTTGAAGATAAGCGAATATGGTATTTTTAAAGGGGAAAGAAAAATAGCAGGAAAAACAGAAGAAGAGATATATAAAACACTTGGTCTTGTGTGGATTCCTCCTGAATTGAGGGAAGATAGAGGTGAGATTGAGGCAGCACTTGAAAATAAATTGCCTATACTTGTTAAGGAAGAAGATATAAAAGGGGATCTACATGTCCATTCAAAATATTCAGATGGTGTTGAGACAATTGAAGAAATAGCAATTGCAGGGAAAAATCTTGGATATGAATATATTGGAATAAGCGACCATTCAAAAACTTCAAAGATTGCTGGTGGACTTGATGAAGAAACGCTTAAAAAAAGGAATGAAGAAATAGATAGAATAAATGCAAAAATAAAAGGAATAAGAATTTTAAAGGGTATGGAGGTTGATATTCTTGGAGATGGCTCACTTGACTATTCTGATAAAATTCTTGAAGAACTTGATTTTGTTATTGCAGCAATACATCAGGGATTTAAGAAAAATGTCACAGAAAGAATAAAAAAAGCAATTGAAAGTCCATATGTTGATATTATTGCTCATCCAACTGGTAGATTATTAAGTGGAAGGGAAGGATATGAAATTGATATAGAAGAAGTTATTGAGTATGCAAGTAAATTCAATGTAGTACTTGAGATAAATTGTTATCCTGATAGATTGGATTTAAATGACATTCATATTCTAAAAGCAAAGAAGAAAAACATAAAATTCTCTTTGGGAACAGATTCTCATAATATTGGAATGTTAAAATATATAAGATTTGGAATTGGAATTGCAAAGAGAGGATGGCTTACAAAAGAAGAAATTCTAAATACTTATAAATGGGAGGAAATGCCATTAAGGAGGAGAAAAAAATGATACCAGTTATAAAGGTTGAAGGAAATTCAATAGCAGAAGTTTGGGAAAAAAGTTTAATTGAGTTATGGGAAAAAGGAATAAGTATAAAAACAGAATATGATAGAAAAAATCATCCACCAAGTAAAGATTGCACAATGATTATGGTTATAAATGACCCATTTTCTGAACCAAGAATACATCTTGCTTTTCCCGGGGGAATTGAAGATCTTGAAAAATACAGACAAGAAGTTGTGCATGGAATTCATGACCATTGGATAAATCCTGAAGAAAAAAAATGGACATATACATATCATGACCGGCTATGTAATTATCATATACCAAAAGGAGATGAAAAAATTAATCAGATTGAATATATAATAAATAAACTATCAGACACACCATATTCAAGAAGAGCCCAGGGGATAACATGGATCCCTTTTTATGACCCTTTTACTTATGACCCCCCATGTTTACAAAGAATCTGGTGTAGAATTATAGAAAAAAATGGAGATCTGTTTCTAATAATGAATACTCATTGGCGTTCAAGAGATGCTTACAGAGCTGCATTTATGAATATATTTGGTCTTACAGAACTTCAGAAATACATAGCAGAAGAGATTTCAAAAAAGATAAAGAAAAATGTTAATGTAGGTCAATATGTTGATATTTCAGATTCTTATCACATATATGGAGAGAGTTTTGATGATTTTAAGAATAGATTTTTAAGATCAATTGAAAAAAGAGAATTTTATAATCCTGACCATACAAAGAGTAGAACATTAAGAAGTGATGCTCCTGCTGCAATAAGTGGTTTTGAATATGGGAAACAACTGATTGAAATGGAGAAAAGAACAGGGAAAAAGGGAAGTTTGTTGTAGTCCTTTCCTATGAAAAAAATTTTAATAATAGGGGGACCAACTGCTTCAGGTAAAACAGAAATATCGTTTAGAATTGCAAAGGAAATAAACGGAGAAATTATTTCGTCAGACAGTAGACAGTTTTATAAGGAAATAAATATAGGAACAGATAAACCTCCTATTTGGATGAGAAATCAAATACCTCACCATTTTATTGACTTTTTATCTTTAAAAGAGCAATTTGATGTATATGAGTATAAAAATCTGGTATATGAAAAAATCAAAGAAATAATGCTAAGAGGGAAAACTCCGATAATTGTTGGTGGAAGCGGATTTTATATAAGAGTTTTAATTAAGGGACTATTTCCATTGCCTTCTGAACTAAAGGAAAAACAGAAAGAAATAAGAAAAAAAATTGAAAATGAAAAAACAGAAAAACTTTATGAAAAACTAAAAGAGATTGACCCTATTATTTCAGAAAAAATTCATCCAAATGATAGATATAGAATTATAAGGGCAATTGAGATATACCAACTAACAGGGAAAAATATGAGTTTTTGGCAGAGACAAAAACCAGAAAAGATATTGAATGAGTTTGGAGAAATTTTATATTTTATTTTAATAAGAGAAAGAAATCTGATTAATGAGAGGATTGAAAAAAGAGTAGAAAAAATGTTTGAAAGTGGTTGGATTGATGAAGTAAAAAAATTGAGAGAAGAAAGTTTTGAAGAAGATTTGAAATTTAAGGCACCAATTGGATATAAGGAAATAATTGATTATCTTAATGGGAAATATAGCCTTGAAGAAACAAAAAGAATAATTGTAAAAAAAACAAAAGAGTATGCAAGAAAACAAATTATATGGTTCAAAAAAGAAGAAGGCATTTTTATTAATTTTTCAAAAGATGAGGAAACAATAAGGAAAATTTTGGAGGAATTTAAAGATGATTGATTATGGAGCAGGATATTTTGTAGGACTTAAACTTGGTTTTATTCTAATAGTTCTTGGAATTGAATTTTATTTTTTTGTATTTGATAGAATATTAGAAAAAGATATAACACCAACCGAAATTTTAATCTTTTCTATTCTTTTTGGTTTAAGTATCTTTTTAATGGTCTGGAAATTAACCTTAATTTCAATATTTATCCCCTTTCTTGGTTTTGCAATTATAAATTTTTTAAATAAGAAAAAAGAGGACTTAATGACAAAAGAGATGGAAGAAAAAAGATTGAAGGAATTAAAGAAAATAATAGAACAGCAACCGAATAATTTTAAAGCATATGTTGAACTTGGAGATTATTATTTTAAAAATGAGAACTATTCAGAAGCAGTAAAATTTTATAAAATAGCATATAAACTTAAGGATTTCCCAATGTTTAAACATAAATTAGAGGTAGCAGAAAGAGAACTAAAAATTAAGGAAGGAATTATATGGATATGTAGAAATTGTGGAGAAACAAATTCAAAGGAAAACGAAAGATGTAGAAATTGTGGGGAAGAAAAGAAAGTTTTAAAATCAATAATAAAAGATTTAAAAAAAGAAAAGAAATCTCTCCTATATTATTTTATGTACCTCCTTGCCTTACCAATCATTGTAGTAATAACAATTTTAGTGATCTTTTATCTTCCTTTATACCTCTCAGTTTTTCTTTTTTTATTTATTTTATATCTTGTTTTTAGATTTTTCTTAACTTTTTAAAAACTATGTTTTTACTCTTCTATCCCTTTGAAACACCAAAAATTTTAATATATAATTTTACAAAGGAGGTCTTTATGATACCAAGATATACAAGGAAAGAAATGGCAAATATATGGAGTGAAGAAAATAAATTTAACAAATATCTTGAAATTGAAATCGCTGCTTTAGAAGGGTGGAGTAAAATTGGAGTGATTCCTGAAAATATTGTTGAAAAAATAAAAGAAAGGGCACAAATTAACATTGAAAGAATAAATGAGATAGAAAGAATTACAAACCATGATGTTATTGCATTTGTTGAACAAGTAGGCGAAGTAGTTGGAGAAGAGGGTAAATATATTCATTTTGGTCTTACTTCCTCAGATATTATTGATACATCTTTTTCTTTGATTTTAAGAGAGGCTGGCGAATTAATTCTAAAAGATATTGAGGAATTACTTAAAGTTTTGAAAGAAAAAGCAATTAAATATAAAGATACTATTATGATTGGAAGAACTCACGGCGTTCATGCAGAACCAATAACTTTAGGTTTTAAAATAGGGACATGGTATTTTGAATTTTTAAGAAATAAAGAAAGGATGAAGAAGGCTTTAGATGAAATAAATGTAGGTAAAATTTCAGGAGCAGTTGGAACTTTTTCAAATGTTGAACCGGAAGTGGAAGAATATGTTTGTAATAAATTTAATCTAAGAAGAGAAAAATTTTCAACTCAGATAATTTCAAGGGATAGATATGCCTATTTTATTGCAATCTGTGGAATTATTGCTTCTTCTTGTGAAAAAATTGCATTACAGATAAGACTACTTCAGCAGTCAGAAATTTCAGAAATTTTTGAACCATTTAGAAAAGGGCAGAAAGGTTCCTCTGCAATGCCTCATAAGAAAAATCCAGTTTTATGTGAAAGGATTTGTGGTCTTGCAAGAGTAATAAAGAAAAATGTGAACGTTGCTTTAGAAAATGTTGCTCTGTGGCATGAAAGAGACATAAGCCATTCATCAGCAGAAAGAATTATTTTACCTGAATCAACAATTTTGCTTGATTATATAATTAATCTCCTTACAAAAATAATAGATGAAATGGAAGTTAAAATTGAAAAAATGGAAGAAAATTTAAAAATTCTTAATAATGTCTATTTTTCACAGAAATTATTAAATTCTCTTGTTTTAAAAGGTGCTACAAGAAAAGAAGCATATGAAAAAATACAGAGAATTTCTTTTGATGCAATAAATGAAAATATGGATTTTTGTGAGATTGCAAAAGAGGATGAATTTGTTAAAAAATACCTAAATGAAGATGAATTAAAGAAAATATTTGACATAAATGAACTTTTGAAAAACATTGACAGAATTTTTAAATATATAGAGTAAAAATGAAATATATCCTTTTTACCCTTCATGGCTATTTAGAATTATTCAAAAAAAAGGGAGAAAAAACATTGTTTGATTATGCAAGGAAGGAAAATTTTGAGAGATTTGTAGAAAATGGTATTTGGGGATTCGTTCTGTTAGATACTACGATTGAGAAAAGTTATTTTAAATTTTTATTCCCAGAAGGGGTCTTTCCGGGAGAGAGTTTTTTTAGAATTTTAAAATATGATATTCAAGCAAAAGGAAATGAAACCTTTTTTCTTGGTAAATTTGCTTCTTTAATAGATGGTAAAATAATTGAAACAGAAGTAAATTTAAATTTTAACGAAAAAAAATGTCTTTTAGATGAAATTAAAAAGAAGATAAAAAATGGAGATATATTTTTGTTTGAAGATGAAATAATTTTGAAAATTAACACAGATATTCCTATGACCTTTCGTAGATTTCCCAATAAAATTAAAGGAAAATATATAAGGGAGATTTTATTTAAAAAGAAGTTGTTCAAAAAAATTGATGATTTAATTTTAAATTTTTCCTCTCTTCTAATTACACATCCTATTAATAAAGTGAGATATGATTTAAACGAACCTGTTGCAAATTTTTTGTATCTTTATGGAATGGGAAAGTACAGTGAGAAAGTATTACTTTCAGAAAAAATAAAAAAGGAAATTTTTTATTATTCTGATTTAGATAAAATTGATGGCCTATGTAAATTTTTTGGATTTAACAAAATAAATAATATTTCTGAGTTTAAAGATAATAGTCTTTATTGGTTAAATTTTTCTCTTAATTATAAAGCATCTCCTTCAATCTGGGTTAAAAATTTTGAAAGTTTTGCTTCAAATATTTTAAAAAATATAAATTTTGGTGAGGATACAAAATTTCTTTTTATTTTTGACCCTTTTATCAATCCTGATTATGAGTATGAAAGAAAATATTCCATTTTTCTCGCTTCAAATTTTCATTCAAAAATAAGGGAAAAATACAAAGTTTCTTCTATTCTTTTTAAAGAGTTTATTGAAAGATGAAAAGAGTATTTATAGCAATTGGAAGCAATAAAGGCAATAGAGAAGAAAATATAATCAAAAGTATAAAAGAAATGGAAAAAATAGGAGAGATAAAAAAAATTTCTTCTTTTTATGAAAATGAACCTGTGAATGCAGATGGAGGATACTTTCTAAATGGAGTAATTGAAATAATAACAAGATTTGGTCCATTTCTGTTATTAAAAAAATTAAAAGAGATTGAAAAAAAAATTGGAAGAAAGTTCCCTCATAAAAAGGGAGATGAAAGAGAGATTGATTTAGATATAATTTTTTATGGTAAAGAATTATTAAAAACAAAAATCCTTGAAGTACCTCATAAAGAGTTTAAAAAGAGGGAATTTGTTTTAAGGGGTCTTTTAGAAATTGCATCAAATTTTAGAGACCCTATAACTAATAAAAGAGTTAAAGAGATATACAAGGAGTTGAAAAATGAAAATATTGAAAAAGATAAATGAAGTAAAAGATGAAATTAAAAGAATGAAGAAAGAGAATAAAATAGTGGGATTTGTTCCTACTATGGGATATTTGCATAAAGGACATATTTCATTAATTAAAAAAGCAAAAAAAGAATGTGATTATGTTGTAGTAAGTATATTTGTTAATCCAACTCAGTTTTGTCCAGGAGAAGATTTTGATAGATATCCAAGAGATATTGAAAGAGATAGAAAAATACTTGAAAATGAAAGAGTTGATTTACTTTTTTATCCTGATACCGAAGAAATGTATAAAAAGGAGCATAAAACATGGGTAATAGTTGACGAAATTTCAGAGATATATGAAGGGGAATTTAGGCCCGGTCATTTTAAAGGAGTTTGTACAGTTGTTATAAAATTATTTAATATAGTTCAGCCTGATAAAGCATATTTTGGATGGAAAGATTTTCAGCAGTTGGTTATTATAAAAAAGATGGTTGATGACTTAAATATTCCTGTTGAAATTATTGGATGTCCTACAATAAGAGAGAAAGACGGACTTGCAGCAAGTTCAAGAAATATATATCTCAATTGCGAAGAAAGAAAAAAGGCGTTATGTTTATATAAAGCATTGAGAAAAATTGAAGAACTGATTAAAAAAGAAAAAATATATGATTGTAAAATTTTAATAGAAGAAGGGGAAAAAATAATTGAAAATGAAAAAGATGTAGAACTTCAATATCTTGATATAGTGGACATTCAGAATATGAGAAAAATTGAAAAGATTGAAAAAGAAGTTGTAATTATTGGAGCAATAAAAATTGGAAATGTTAGACTGATTGATAATTTAATTGTTTCAATTTAAAAATTTATGGTAAAATAATTTATTTAAAAAGGGATTAAAATGAGAATAATGACAAGGTGTAAAATAAAAGGGGGAAGAGTAACAGACAAAAAATTATATTATGAAGGTAGTATTACAATTGATAAAAGTATTTTAAAAGAGGCTGATATTTTACTTGGAGAAATGGTATATGTTTTAAATTTAAATAATGGTGCACGAATTTTTACATACGTAATTGAAGGAGAAGAAAATTCTGGAATAATATGCTTAAATGGCCCATCAGCAAGGTTTTTTGAAATAGGAGACGAAATTATCATTCTTGGTATATCATTAGTTAATGAAAATGAATTAAAAAATTTCAAAATGAAAATTATAACTCTGGGTGAAAAAAATAAAATTCAAAGATAATCTCGGATGGAAACTTTTTTGGTGTTTTACTTCTTCTATACTGTTGTTTTTTTCATTTCCTCCTTTTGGTTATTGGTATTTGGCTTTTTTTTCATTTGTCCCTTTATTTTCAATATGTGAAGAAAATAGATGGATCAATTCCCTATATGGACTTCTTTCAGGTTTTACATTTTACTCTTTTTCATTATATTGGCTTAAAAATGTTACTGGAGCGATTTACTTACTTCTTTCTCTATATCTTTCTATTTATTGGGCTTTTTTCTTATATTTAATTTTTGCATTTGATTTTAAAAAAAATATATTTCTTGGAAGTTGCCTCTGGTTCTTTCTTGAAATTTTATTATCAAATATTTTAACTGGTTTTCCATGGTTATTGATTGGGCTTTCACAGTTTAATAATCCTTATATACTCAAATTTGCAAAATTTTCAGGAATTTATGGTATTTCATTCATTTTAATGGGAATTAACATCTTTTTATATACTCTTCTTAAAAACAAACTATCAATACAGAATCTGTTTTTCATTTTTATTATTTTGATTTTTTTTGCAATTTCAAAAATACCCGAAAGAAAAATTTATAAAGGCAAAATAAATATTTTACTTGTTCAACCAAATTTTATTCCACAAAATATTAGTAAAGATGCGAACAAAAAAATTATAACCAGATTACTTAAAGAAATTGAATATAAAAATGTAGACCTTATTTTTTTTCCGGAAGGCACATTTCAATCAAATTTGTTTGAAAATAATGATTTAATAAAAATATTCAAAAAATTTTCAATTAAAAAGAATTGTGGTATTTTAATTGGAACTTTTACAAAAATAAATGAGAGTTTTTATAATTCAACTGTTTTCATAAATGGCGAAAATATAAGTGTGTATAATAAGATAAAACTTGTCCCTTATGGAGAATTCATACTTGGAAAAAGATTTAAATTTATTAAGAATACATTTTTAAAGATTGCTGGATATGAACCAAATCTTAAAAATGGAAATGAATTTAAAGTTTTTAAATACAAGAATGTAAAATTTTCTTCTCTTATATGCTATGAAAACATATTCTCTGAAATTCTAGAAGGATTTTTAAAAGATAATACTGAGTTTTTTATTGTAGTTACAAATGATTCATGGTTTGGGAAATCAATTGGTCCTTATCAACATTTTTATCATAATATTTTTAGAAGTTTAGAAAGTGGAAGATATTTTTTACAGGCTGGACTTACAGGAATTACAGGAATTATTACCCCTGAAGGTAAGGTGGAAAAAATTTTAGAAAAAAATGGTGAAAATTTATTTATTGAAGGAATATTATTTTACCCTTTAAACATTTATATCTCAAAAACACTATATTCTGAGTATGGTATTTATCCTTTATTTTTATTTTGTTTGATTATAACTGGGATTTTGCTATGCAAAAATTGGAAGAAATAATTAATTATAGATTTAAAAATAAAAAGTTGCTTATAACAGCTTTAACCCATCCATCTTTTTCTTTTCAGAATTCCTATGAGAAACTTGAATTTCTTGGTGATTTAATTTTAGATGCTATTGTAGGGATTAATTTGTATAAAAAGTATAAAGATAAAAATGAAGCATTTCTAACTGATTTAAAATCAGCATATGTAAATAAAGATTATCTTAAAAAAATTGCAAATGAAATAGGACTAAAAAATTTTGCAAATTACAAAGGAGAAAATATAAAAAGAACGGATAAATTTCTTGAAGCATTAATTGGAGCCATATATCTTGATGGAGGATGGAAAAATGCAGAAAAATTTATTAAAAAATTTATTCTCAATAGAGATCTGGAGCCACTTAAAGATTATAAGAATTTAATTTTAACCTATGCAAGAAAAGTAAAAAATACTGTTCCAGTTTATGAAATAGTTAGAATCTATGGATTAGAACATAAAAGAAAATATGAAGTAAGAGTAAAAATAAAGGGAATTAAAAAAATTGGGAGAGCGAAAGGAAGTAGTTTAAAAGAGGCAGAAATTACTGCAGCAAAATCTCTATATAAAAAAATTATAAAACAACAAGAACGTTAAGTTCTCCACTTTTTAAATTTCTCCATAAAGGTTATAAGAATCTGTTTCTGTTATTTTAACATCATAAAAATTTCCTATTTTAAGATTATCGTCTTTTACATATACAACCCCATCTATTTCAGGTGCATCATATTCAGTTCTTCCAATATAAAAACCATTTTCTTTTTTTTCAATCAATACTTTTAATGTTTTCCCTAAATATTTTTTTAAAATTTCTTCTGATATATCTTTTTGTTTTTCAATAACAGTCAAAACTCTTTTCTCTTTAATTTCTTCGGGTATCTGTTCTTTAAAATTATAAGCGGATGTCCCTTTTTCTCTGCTATATTTAAAAAATCCAATTCTTTCAATTCTCATCTTTTCAATAAAATTTAAAAGTTCATTAAAATCTTTTTCGGTCTCTCCTGGAAATCCAATAATAAAATTTGTCCTTATTGTAGCAGAAGGTATCTTCTTCCTTATTTTATCAATTAATTTTTCACAATCAATAATAGGCCTATTCATTTTTTTAAGAATTTTTATAGAAACATGTTGCATTGGAATATCAAAATACTTGCATATTTTTCTACTTTCTCCTATTTTTTCTATCAATTCATCTTCTATATGTCCTGGATGCATATACATAACTCTTATCCATTCAAAATTAAATTTTTCAATTTCTTCAAGTAATTTTACCAAACTTGAGCCATCTTTTAGATCTTTACCATAATTTGTTGTATCCTGTGCAACAAGTATCAATTCTTTAAAACCAAGTTTTTCTATACTTTCCGCTTCTTTCAAAATATCTTCCATTCTTCTGCTTCTTAAACCTCCTCTTAATTTTGGAATTAAACAATAACTGCAAAAATTATTACAACCCTCAGAAATTTTTAAATATGCATAGGGAAAAGTTGTTATAAGACGAGGAAATTCTTTTATATCTTTGAAATGGCTCTCCCTCATACTTACTATTTTTCCCCTCTTTTCTTTTATAATTTTTATAACTTCTTCAGGGTCTCCAACTCCAGCAATTCCCTTAATATTTCTAAATCTTAGCAATTTTTCTTTTTCTCTCTCAACGAGACATCCCCATATAATCACTTTCTTATTTTTTCTTATAACTTTCCTTATATTTTCTTCTGATTCTTTTACTCCATCCTTTATAAATCCACAAGTATTTATTATAACAATATCTGCTTCCTCTATTGAATCTGTAATTATAAAACCTTCTTCACCTATTAAAGCAAGTAATTGTTCAGAATCAACAAGATTTTTTGGACATCCAAGAGATATTAAAGCAATTTTCATTTTTGATAGGATATTCTATTTAAATTCTTCAAATTCATTATTATATTCCTTGTTATTTTCTTCAGGATTTATTAGAACTTTTCTTGGTTTCCCTTCCTGATATGGACCAACAATCCCTTCTTCCTCCATCCTTTCAATCAATCTTGCTGCTTTATTAAAACCTATTCTCAATCTTCTCTGAAGCATTGAAATTGAAGCAATTTTAGTTGTTAAAACTATTCTTTTTGCCTGCTCATAGAGGACCTCTTCATCATCATATTCAAATCCTATTTCTGGCATCTCTGCTTCCTCTATTTCTCTTTTTTCAATTATTTCCATATTATATTCGGGTGTTTGCTGTTTTCTAATGAATTCGCATACATCTTCTATTTCTCTATCTGTAATGTAACTTCCCTGTATTCTAATTAAATTTGAACTTTGTGGGGGAAGAAATAACATATCGCCTCTTCCAAGTAATTTTTCAGCACCAATTCTATCAAGTATTGTTCGGGAATCAAATTTAGATGTTACTTGAAAAGAAATTCTTGAAGGAAGATTTGCTTTTATAACACCAGTTATAACATTTACAGATGGCCTCTGAGTTGCTAAAATTAAATGTATTCCTGCTGCTCTTGAAAGTTGGCTAAGTCTTATAATGCTGTGCTCTATTTCATTTTTAGCAACACTCATTAAATCAGCAAGTTCATCAATTACAACAACTATATATGGCAATGGATTGGTAATATTTGAAATATTATATGCCTCAATATTTCTCACTTTGTTTTCAGAAAAAACTTTATATCTTCTACTCATTTCTCCTATAAGCCATTTTAAAGCATTTACAGCCTTTTTAATATCAACAATCACAGGACACAAAAGATGTGGAAGTCCATTATATAATGTAAGTTCAACCATTTTGGGATCAATCATTATAAATTTTACTTCATCCGGGCTAGCCTTATATAAAACTGAAACGATTAAAGAATTTATACAAACAGTTTTTCCAGAACCAGTTGCCCCAGCGATTAGAAGATGTGGCATTAATTTTAAATCAGTTACTATTGGTTTGCCCATAATGTCCTTGCCTATTCCAATAGTTAATTTAGAGGGAGAACGCTGGAATTCTTTACTTTCAATTATTTCTCTCAAATAGACAATTGATATCTCTCTATTTGGAACTTCAATACCAACAGTAGATTTATTTGGTAAAGGGGCAACAACTCTTATTGTTGTAGTTTTTAAATTCATTGCAATGTTGTCTTGAATTTTAAAAATTTTCTGAACTTGAATACCTGGAGCAAGTTGAACTTCAAACATAGTAACTCTTGGACCTTGATTTATCTGAACAACCTCACCTTCAATATCAAATTCAGAAAGTGTTTCTTCAATTACCTGGGCATAAATCTCAAGATCCTCTTTTGTCTCTTTTTGAGTTGGACTTCCTATTTTTAAAAGATCGATCGGAGGTAAACTATAAGAAACTTCTTTTTTATAAATATAAATTTTCTTTTCTTTCTTTTTCTCCTTTTCTTCAATATCTGGTGTTTGAACTATTTTTTCCTCCACTAATGGTATTTCAACCTTCTCTTTAACATTCTTCTTTTTTGGCTTCTGGGGGATGGTAATTCTTTCATTGCCTAAAAAATAACTTTCAAAAATTGCTTTAAATGGGTCTAAGTACATTTTATAACTGATCCCTATAAAAGAGACACCTAAAATTCCAAGGATAAAAAATCCCCCTTTTTCTCCAAAATATTCTTTTAAAAAGGGTGAAAGTATAATTCCTATGAAACCTCCGTCAAAACTCTTTAGATTAGATTTTATTGAAAGGAACAAAGATACTACTCCTATAATACCTGAAATACTTATAAATTTTCTCCATATATTTTCCTTTTCTCCCCATATAATATTATATCCAGCAAAAATTAGAAGTATAACAAATAAATATGAACTCTTGCCAAAAAGAAATAATAATAATCCAGAAAGGTAGGAACCAAATTTACCACCAAAGTTTATAACATTAGTATTTACAGGAAATCCACTCTGACAAAATTTAAATGTTGGATCAAATTTATCATGGGAAATTAAAATAAAAAAAAGATAAAAGGAAAGACCAAAAATTAAAAAGCCCTTCACCCAATTTTCTAAATCTTTCCATCTCATATAGATATAGTTTACCAATTAATTTCCCATTTGACAAGTTTTGATTGAATACGATAAGATATTATAAAATGAGCTCAAGAGAAAGGGTTATAAATTCTTTTTTACATAAAGAACCTGATAGAACCCCTATCTTTGAATATATACTTCAACCCCCTATTGCAGATATAATTCTTGGTAGACCATATTGTTATGGAAGTAGGTTGAAAGAATATATTTTAGAAAAAGGATGGGAAAGAACAATCTGGCAGCAGGCAGTTGATATGGTTGAAATTGCTAAGAATCTTGGCCATGATATGATTTATGCAGTCCCGAATCCACCTCCTCCTTTTAAAGAAAAAAATCTTTCTCAGAATAAGAAAGAAAAATTTAACGATCCTATAAAAGAAATTCAATTTCGTATTAAACAAATGGAAGAAAAACCATACTCTCCAAAAGAGGAAACATTTATTATTTATATTTTTTTGCGGAAGGCAATGGAGAAATTTGGACTTGATTTACCTATTATGGCCCCTGCTTATGGACATGGTGTCTGGGATGATATACCTTTAATGGAAGCAATGATTTTGGCACCGGAATTAGTGAGTAAATACTATCAATTGATGACTGAAAAAGTTATTAAATTGGTAAAAAAATATATAGAATTAGGAATAGAAATGATAGGGGTTGGAGGTGATTTTGCAGGTAATAAAGGCCCATTGATCTCTCCATCTCATTATAGAAAATTTATTATGCCTGAAGTGAAAAAAATATCTCAATTTGTTCACTCTTATGGAAGATTAACAATAAATGCAAGTGATGGAAATATTTGGCCTGTAATTGAAGATTTTTTAATTGGGTGTGAAGTTGATGGATATATTGAAATAGATATAAGAGCAGGTATGGATCTGAAAGAATTAAAAAAGAGATTTGGCAAAAGTATAACCTTTTTAGGAAACCTTGATTGTGGGAACTTACTTTCTTTCGGTACACCGGAACAGGTAGAAGAGCATACAAAAAAATGTTTAGAAGATGGTTTTGGTAATGGTGGACATATTCTTTGCTGTAGTAATGCAATTACAGAAA
>Ga0272449_1002493_pt1 | contig 17096 bp, 22 predicted proteins | sample YNPCB0241_FD_198679 | JGI IMG/M metagenome (GOLD analysis project Ga0272449, IMG submission 198679) | Hot spring sediment microbial communities from Yellowstone National Park, WY, United States - YNP-CB-024-1 | ecosystem: Environmental > Aquatic > Thermal springs > Hot (42-90C) > Sediment...
TCAATAATGCAGAAATTTTATTATATGCTTTTTCACCATATTTATTTTTATATTCTTCATAAAGTAAAATTAAATCTTCAAAATTCATTTTAATCTATTTTGCCCTTTGTGGATGGTATATTTTTACTTTCTATTTTTACCGCCTCTTTCAATGCAATTGCAAGTCCCTTAAAAATTGCTTCAATAACATGGTGTAAATTTTCTCCATAGACAAGATTTATATGTAATGTAAGTCCAAGATGATTAACAAAGCCCTTTAAAAATTCTTTCGCATCCTCTATCTCAAAACTTCCCTCTCTTCCTTTTATAAAAGGAACATTGAAAACAAGATAGGGTCTTCCTGAAATGTCAACAGATATATTTACAAGTGATTCATCCATTGGAACAGATGAAAATCCAAACCTTTTTATCCCTCTTTTTTCTCCAAGTGCTTCTTTTATTGCAGAACCAAGACATATACCTGTATCCTCAATTAAATGATGTGTATCAACTTCAATATCTCCTTCTGCCTTTATTTTTAAATCAATATTTGAGAATTTGCTGAATAATTCAAGGATGTGATTTAAAAAAGGGATTGGTGTTTCTATCTTATAATCTCCATTACCATCAATATTTACCTCTATCTCAATTTCTGTCTCTCTTGTCTTTCTTTTTATAATTCCCTTCCTTTCCATAAACACATTTTACCATTTTTTTAAAATAGTTTAAAATATTCAATTGAAAAATAAAAAGGGAGGGGAAAATGAAAAAGTTAAAAGTTGCAGTTGTTGGAAGTGGATGGGTTTCAGGAGAACATATGTCTGCCTATATTCAGAATCCAAATTGCGAACTTGTTGCTATTTGTGGAAGAACAAAAGAATCTGCAGAAAGGAAATTAAAAGAATATGGTTTTTCTGCCAAAATATATACTGATTATAAAGAAATGCTTGAAAATGAAGAAATAGATATTGTATCTATATGTACTCCAAATAATTTACATCCAGAAGAGACAATTATGGCAGCAGAATACAAAAAACATATTTTAATTGAAAAGCCAGTTGCTTTAAATGAAGATGATTTAAATAGAATGCTTGAAGCAGTTAGAAAGAATAAGGTTAAGACACTTGTAAGTTTCGTTCTACACTGGAATCCACTTTTAATGACAATAGATAAACTTTTAAAGGATGATGCAATAGGTCATATTTATTATGGAGAGGTTGATTATTTTCACGGAATAGGTCCATGGTATAAACAATATAGTTGGAATATAAAAAAAGATATTGGTGGAAGTTCTCTTCTTTCAGCAGGTTGCCATGCAGTTGATGCTTTATTATGGTTTATGAATAAAAAGGCAGTTGAAGTATTTTCATATTCAACAAGGAGTAAAAATTCAGATTTTAAAGAATATGAATATGACCCAACAAGTGTAACTTTAATAAGATTTGAAGACGGTTCAATTGGAAAAGTTGCTTCTTCGCTTGATTGTAAAACCCCTTATATTTTTAATATTGAACTATTTGGAGAAAAAGGAACAATAAGAAATAATAATGTTTTTGCACCTCATAAGTTTCCAGGTCAAATTGGTTATATAACAATTCCTACAATTTTACCAGATAGTGGAGATGTTCGGCACCATCCATTTGAAGGAGAGGTTAACCACTTAGTTGATTGTATTCTTAATGATAAAAAACCTTTTCCAGACCTTGAAGATGCTGCAATAACTCATAGGATTATATTTAAAGCAGACCTTTCAGCAAAAACAGGCAAACCAGTAAAATTATAAACTTCTTATTTTTATTGAGTTTACATGATTTTTAAGTCCCTCAATTTCTCCTATTTTTTCTATATATTTGCCATATTTTTTTATAAATTCCTTTTTGCATTTCATTACTGCATAACTCCTTAAAAATGTGAAAACAGAAAGTCCTGAAGAAAATCTTGCTGTCTTCCCTGTTGGTAAAACATGTGATGGACCTGCAAAATAATCACCAATCACTGCTGATGTATAATTCCCAATAAAAATTGCTCCTGCCTTACAATTTTTTATAAAAATATCAGGCCTTTTTGAAATTATCTGTAAATGTTCTGGAGATATATAGTTTATCACTTCAATTGCTTCCTTTTCATCTTTTACAAATATTAAGTATCCTTTTTCAACTTTTTTTGAAATTTCTTCTCCAATTTTTTTATCTGTTGTTATTAATATTCCAGTTCCATCAGTATGCTCCATCTGTGCCTTTAAATCATATTCAATAAATTCTATATTTCCTGAACTATCTGAAAAAATAACAACTTCACTTGGTCCTGCTGGTAAATCAATTCCAACTTCTCCATATAATAATTTTTTTGCAGTATTTACATATTTATTTCCAGGACCAACTATTAAATCAACTTTTGGAATTGTTTCTGTTCCATAAGCAAAACCACTTATTGCCTGGACTCCACCAACTGAAAAAATATCTTTTACTTTAAGATAATCACAAACCGCAACAATTAATGGATGAATTTTGCCTGAATAAGAAGGAGGGGAAGAAACATATATTTCATTTACACCTGCTATCTTTGCTGGAATTACAGTCATTAAAACTGTTGAAATTAAAGGTGCTTGGCCTCCTGGAATATATATTCCAACTTTTTCAATTGGTGAAAATTTAAATTCAATCTCAACATCTTTTTCTCTTATTTTAAATCCTTTGGGCAGTTGCTTTTTATGATATTTCTCTATTCTTTCTTTTGCTATTTTAATTGATTCAAAAATTTCTCCTTTCAAATTTTCTCTGCTTTCTTTTCTTTCTTCTTCACTTATTTTTAAACTCCTCAATTTAACATTATCAAACTTCTCTGTAAAATAAAAAATTGCTTTATCTCCTTCCTCTTTGACTCTCTCAATTATCTCTCTAACTTGGTTTTCAATATCTTTTTCTTCCTTTTTTAATAACTTCAATTTTTCAAAACTTATTTTCTCCATCTTAAACTCTCTATCCTTTCTTTATAATCACTTCCTGAAAAAATATAATTTCCTGCAACAATTATATCAACTCCATTTTCAATTACAATTTTTGCTGTTTGCTTATTTATTCCTCCATCAACCTCAATCTCAAAATTTAAATTCTTATTTTTCCTGTATCCATTAACTTTTTTTATCTTATCAACAACATCATAAATAAATTTCTGTCCACCAAATCCAGGATTGACTGTCATAATAAGAACCATATCAACGATTTCAAGAAAAGGATAAATTTTTTCAATTTCTGTGGGTGGATTTATAACAATACATACTTTTTTACCATAATTTTTAATTTCTTCAATCAATACTTTATGATCAATATCACACTCAATATGGATTCCTATTATATCTGCTCCACTATCAGCAAACTCCTTCCAGTATCTTTCTGGATTTGTAATCATTAAATGTGCTTCAAAAGGTAAATGGGAATATTTTCTTATAGATTTTAAAACCATCGGCCCAAAAGTTAAATTTGGAACAAAATGGCCATCCATAACATCAAAATGAATTAAATCAGCACCTGCCTCTGTAACTTTCTTAACTTCCTCCCCAAGACAGGAAAAATCAGCAGAAAGCAAAGATGGAGATATTTTAACCATATTTAAATCCTTTTTTATAATTTAACATTTTCTTACTAAAAGGGTCAACACTTTAAAACTTTCTGCATTATCCTTTTGATAAATTTGACAAATTATTGAAAAGGTATAATATAAAAAATTAAAAATGAGAGGAGAAAAATTTAGAAAGGGGTTAGTTGCGAAAAATTTTTGGCTTTTTTAAATAACGGGTGTAAACTTTTTCAAAAAATATTCATCTATATATAAAAGGGGTGCCACTAGAAAATTAGAAAAAAGAATGAAAGGAGGTGATAGGGGATGAAAAAAATAATAACACTCTTAACGATTGGAGCTTTTATCTGTGGGCTTGCCTTAGCAGAAGAGAAAAAAACAGAAACAACAACTTCTAAACCTTCAACTTCTTCAGCAACTCCAGCAACACCAGCAACTCCAGCACAACCTGAAAAAGAAAAACCAAAAATTCTATCCATCTCTGGTGAAATTACAGAAATTTCAACAACAGAAAGTACAATCACTGTGAAGAAAGAAGACGGGACCACAGTTAAAATTAAAGCAAAAACACCAAAGGCAAAAGAGGTAATTGTAAAATTAAAAGTTGGAGATAAGGTCAATGTTACTTGTAGAGAGACAAAGGAAGGAGATAAAGTCCTTATGTTGATTAGAAAGCAAGGAGAAGAGAGAAAGAAAGAAGGCAAAAAAGAAGAAACCCCTAAAAAGTCAGAAGAAGGCAAAAAAGAAGAGAAAAAATAAATTAAAGATTTAGTTTTCTAATTTTCTGGTGGCACCCCTTTCTTCCCTTTAAATCTCTCTGGAAATAATATAAAATAAAATCTATGAAAAAGATCCTTATTACAGGAGGAAATGGTCTTGTTGGTAAATATTTAACTTTCTTATTGAATAAAAAAAAATATGTTTCTTTTTCTTTTGGCAAAGAGGAAATGGATATAACCAGTAAAGATAGGATTTATATGGTTTTTAAAGAAATAAGACCAGATATAGTTATACATCTTGCTGCATTGACCGATGTGGATTTATGTGAGAGAGAACCTGAAAAAGCATTTAAGATCAATTCTGAAGGAACAAAAAATATTGTAGAAATTTCTGACAATTTTAACCCTTTTATTGTTTATTTAAGTACTGATTTTATTTTTGATGGCAAAAAAGGGAGTTTTTATAATGAAGATGATATTCCTAATCCAATAAATGTTTATGGAAAAAGTAAATTAAAAGGTGAAGGATTTGTTAAAAATTATAGAAAAAGTTTAATAATAAGGACTTCAAGAATCTTCGGGAAAAATGGAAAAAGTTTTGGTTGTAAATTACCCTATATTATGAGAGAAAAAAAAGAGATCTTTTTGACTGACGATATTATCAACTGCCCAACTTATGCTTTTGACCTATCTGATTGTATAATAAAATTAATAGAAAAAGATTTTTATGGGGTAATAAATGTGTGTAATAATGGATGGTGTTCGTGGTATGAATTTGGTTTAAAAATGAAGAGTATTTTGAATTTAGATATTGAAATAAAAAAATTGAGTTTTAATGAATTTTCTAAAATTTTTAATGTTATTGCTAAAAGACCTAAATTTACTCCACTTTCAATAAACCTACTTAATTCTTTAAATTTAAAAATGAGAAATTGGGAAGAGTCAATAATAAGTTTTTTAAATGAGTTAAATAGGGGGTGAAAGATGAAAGAAATTGAAAAAGTTATGGAGTCAGTCAATTTTTTAAAGGAAAGAATAGATATTGAACCAGAGATAGGGATTATTCTTGGAACTGGTCTGAGTGGACTTGGAGAAAAAATTGAAGATAAATTTGTAATACCATATAAAGAAATACCTAATTTCCCTGTCTCAACAGTTGAATCACATCTTGGAAATTTAGTATTTGGAAAACTTGGAAATAAAAATGTTGTTGCAATGCAGGGAAGATTTCATCTCTATGAAGGATATACACCAGGCCAGGTAGTTTTTCCAATAAGAGTTATGAAATTTATGGGAGTAAATATTTTGATTGAATCAAATGCTGCTGGAGGTTTAAATCCATTTTTCAATAGAGGAGACCTTATCATAATAACAGACCACATAAATTTAACAGGACAAAATCCACTTATTGGTGAAAATGATGAGAGATTCGGTCCAAGATTTCCAGATATGAGTTCACCTTATTCTCCTGAAATTATTGAAATTGCAGAAAAAGTTGGAATTGAAGAGAAAATATTTTTAAAAAAGGGAGTTCTTGTTGGGCTGATTGGTCCTAATCTTGAAACAAAAGCAGAATATAGATTTTTAAGGCTTATTGGTGCAGATATGGTATGTATGTCCACTGTTATAGAGGTGATTGCTGCTGTCCATCTTGGTCTAAAAGTTTTCGGAATTTCAGTTATAACGGATATGTGCCTTCCAGATGCATTAAAACCCGTCTCCTTTGAAGAAATAGTTGAAGTCGCCAATTCAGCAGAACCCAAATTGACTAAAATTGTAGAAAAGATTATAATAAATTTGTGAAAAAAATGGAAAAGAAAAAAAAGATAACAATAAGATGTAGAAAATGTTTTATGGTTGATACTTATGAGATAGAAAAAGAGGATGAGAAAGAGCAAAAATGTAGACATTGTGGAGAAAAGATTTATAAAATAGATGAAGTTTAAAAAATAACAAATGTAAAGAAGGGGAGGTGAGTAATATTGAGTTCTAATATAAATTTTGAAAAAATTTTTAAACAATTCAAAAGGGAGGTAGAAAGAGAAGGGATTATAAAAGAAATGAAAAAGAGAGAATTTTATGAAAAACCAAGTGAGATAAGAAAAAGAAAAAAGCTGAGAAAATATAGACCCCATACCATTACCTAATGAAATGACTTCCCAAATCTATACTATTTCTTTAAATTCAAGTATTGATTTTAGTTTTTATCTAAAGGATATTGTTTTTGAAGATGTTAATAGAATTAAAAAAATGAGGATTGACCCTGGCGGAAAAGGAATGAATGTTTCAAGGATGTTGAAGAAACTCGGAGAAAGGGCAATACCTATAACATTTATTGGCAAAGATAATGGGAAATTCTATAAAGAACTTTTAAAAAAAGAAAAAATTGAATTTATAATCCCTGTTGAAATAAGTGGAAACTTAAGGAATATTTATAATTTTATTACTGAAAAAAAAGTATTAAGGTTTAATGAAAAAGGACCTAAAATAAAGAAAGAAGAACTAAAAAAATTCTGGGAAGTTTTGTTGAATTTAAAATTTAAAAAAGGAGATTTTTTAGTTATGTCAGGCAGTATCCCTCCTGGAATCAAAAAAAATATTTATGGAGAGATAATAAAAAAAACTAAAAAATTTAATATTTATACAATTGTTGATGCTGATGGAGAAATTTTGAAAGAAGCGATAAAAGAGATCCCATTTTTAATAAAGCCAAATATAAACGAACTTGAGAGATGTTTAAATACAAAAATAAAAAATTTTGAAGAATTAAAAAATATATGTAATAAGTTTATAACTTTCGGGATATCAATAATCCTTGTTACACTTGGAAAAGAAGGAGCAGTATTATTTACAAAAGAAAAAATAATTTATGGGAAACCACCTAAAATAAATTTTAAAAGTAATATTGGATGTGGAGATGCATTTTTAGCAGGGTTTTTGTATAAATTTAAAAGAGGAGAAAATTATGAAAACTGCATTAAATTTGCAGTGAGTGTTGGTGCAGGGAAAGCGGAAGAAGAAGGAACAAAGATGCCCTCAATATCAAAAATAAAAAAAATTCTCTCGCATGTAAAAATAATAGAAAATCCATCAACTTTCCCATTTTAATTATTAAATTTCGGGGCGCTCGGATTTGAACCGAGGACCTCTTGGTCCCAAACCAAGCGCGCTTAACCGGGCTGCGCTACGCCCCGTATTTTAAAAATTATACTTCAACTTTTTAAAAAAATCAATCCCCCACTCCCACCTACGAGGTGGGGAAAATTTTCACTTTATCTTAATCCATCTTCTTTCTTTTATTGATTGCTCAACTGCCTGGAGGACTTCCTGGCATTTAACTCCGTCATAAAAGTTAGGGCTTGGATTTTCTCCTTTACTTACTGCATTTATAATATCTGCTACCATATTTACAAATGATTCCCCATATCCAATTATATGACCTGCTGGCCACCAGTTTGCTGCATATGGATGAGAGGAATCTGTTGTAATTATTGTCCTGAATCCTTGAGTCCCATCTTTTTCATCTTCCTTACTATAAAATTCAAGTTCATTAAGTCGTTCAAGATTAAATACAATGCTCCCTTTACTTCCATTTATTTCAAATCTTTGACCATTTTTTCTTCCCAGAGCAAATCTTGTTGCTTCAAATGAACCAATTGCTCCATTTTTAAATCTTGCAAGAAAGATTGTTGCATCATCAACATCTACAACTCCTTTTTCTTCTGACCTTTCTTTATCCACAAGTCCTGTCTCAAGTTCTTCTTTTTCTTTCAAAAGAGGTCTTTCTTTTATAAATGTTTCACTTATTCCAATAACTTCATCAAATTCACCAACAAGATATCTTGCCATATCTATTAAATGGGCATTTAAATCTCCATGGGCACCACTTCCAGCAATGCTTTTTTGGAGGCGCCATACAAGTGGGAAATTAGGATCAATTATCCAGTCCTGAAGATAAACAGCTCTCATATGATAAATTTTACCTATTTTACCTTCTTCTATCATTTTTTTAGCAAGAGCGGTGGCAGGTAATTTCCTATAATTAAAACATATTGCATGTTTTACTTTATATTTCTCCACTGCATCAAGCATCTGATATGCTTCTTCTAAAGTTAAAGCAAGTGGTTTCTCACAGAATACAATCTTACCATTTTTTGCTGCTTCAACTGCTATATCTTTATGTGTATCCGGAGGAGTTGATATATCAATTAAATCTATGTCTTTTCTTTCAACAACTTTTCTCCAATCAGTTTCATATTCTTCCCATCCAAATTTTTCTTTCGCTTGACTTACTGCTTTTTCTGTTCTTCCACATATTACCTTTGGAACAATTTTAACTGGTAAATCAAAAAATAAGTTTGCATTTTTATAAGCAAATGAATGGGCCTTCCCCATAAATTTATAACCAATCAAGCCAATTTTAATTTCCTTCATCTTTAACCTCCTTTTTATTCTGTTTAATTAAACCTGCTTTTTCTCTTACTTTTTTTTCTATCTCTTCATACAAACTTCTATTTTTCTTTAAATTCTCAATTATATTTTCTATACCTTGAGAGAGTGTTTTGCCTTCATAGTTATAATAACTTCCTTTTTTCTCAATAACCCCATAATTTATTGCTGCTTCTATTAAAGAAGATTCTTTACTCACTCCATAACCATAATAAATATCAAGTTCTGTTTCTTTAAAAGGAGGGGCGACCTTATTTTTTACAACTTTTACCTTTATTCTACTCCCTACTATATCATTCCCCTTCTTTATACTATCAATTCTCCTTACTTCAAGACGAACAGAAGCATAAAACTTTAAAGCCCGTCCACCAGGGGTAGTTTCAGGATTGCCAAAAAATACTCCAATTTTTTCTCTTACTTGATTTATAAATATTGCCGCTGTCTTTGACTTACTTATATATCCTGTAAGTTTTCTTAAGGCCTGAGACATAAGCCTTGCCTGGAGCCCCATAACACTATCTCCCATTTCACCTTCAAGTTCTGCTCTTGGAACAAGTGCTGCAACTGAATCAATTACAACAACATCTATTGCATTACTTCTTATAAGTGATTCTGCTATCTCAAGTGCCTGTTCTCCTGTATCCGGTTGACTCACAAGCATTTCTTCAATATTTACTCCAAGTGCTTTCGCATAACTTGGATCAAGTGCATGTTCTGCATCTATAAAAGCAACTGCTCCTCCTTGTTTTTGTGCCTGTGCAAGAACTTCAAGTGCAAGGGTCGTTTTTCCACTTGATTCCTGGCCAAAAATCTCTGTTATTCTTCCTCTCGGTATTCCTCCTACTCCAAGGGCTATATCAAGCGAAATTGCTCCGGTTGGAATAACTTCAACATCCATCAATTTTTTTTCTCCAAGTCTCATTATTGCGCCTTTCCCAAATTCCTTTTCTATCTGAGATATTGCTAAATCTAATGCTTTTTCCTTATCCATTATTTACACCCCCTTTCTTTTCAGATAAACTCATATTTTTTAATTACTTTATATATTGGACCTAAAGGCGTTAATTTACTCTCATAAAGTTGAAAATTTTTTACAAGGATTTCTCCAAATAATATATCCTGATACTTTGTTATTAACTCTTTTATAAAATTCAAATTTGGGATACTTTTAAATCTTGCAATGGTTATATGAGCAACAAACTCTTTTTCTTTTTCAAATCCTAAATTTTTTAATGCATCTTCTATTTTTCTGTTAAGGTTTTTCAAATCTTCTCCATCTTCTATACCAGCCCATAAAACCCTAACCTTTTTTTCAGAAGGGAAAACTCCAATGCCTTTAATTTTTACATTGAAACTTTTACTCTTATCTGCACAATGTTGAAGTGTCCTATTAATAACTTCTATTTTCTCTTCTTCTACTTCTCCAAGAAATTTTAATGTTATATGTAAATTTTCTATCTTAACAAGTTTTGCTTCCTTTATCTTTTTTACTTTTTCTATTATCTCTTTTAAATTTTCCTTTATATTTTCTGGCAAATCAATCCCAATAAATATTCTCATTTTTTAAGCCAAGGCATCATTCCCCTCATTTTTTCACCAACTTTTTCTATTAAATGTTGTTCTGCCTGCTTCCTTAATGAATTAAATACAGGCCGACCAACTCTGTTTTCAAGTATCCATTCTCTTGCAAATTCTCCTGTCTGTATCTCTTTCAATATTTTTTTCATTTCTTCTCTTACACTTTCATTTATAACTCTGGGCCCTCTTGTCATATCTCCATATTCTGCTGTATCACTTATAACCTTTCTCATACCTTGGATCCCTCTTTCAATAATTAAATCAACAATAAGTTTCAACTCATGACATGTCTCATAATAGGCAACTTCTGGTTGATATCCTGCTTCAACAAGAATTTCAAATGCTGCCTTTATCAATGAAGTTAGTCCTCCACATAGTATAACTTGTTCACCAAATAAATCTGTCTCTGTTTCTTCTTTAAATGTTGTCTCAACAACTCCACATCTTGTTCCACCAAGCCCTTTTGCATAGGAAAGTGCAATATTTAATGTGTCTCCAGTTGGATCTTGATAAACTGCAATAAGACATGGAACACCTTGGCCTTTTGTAAATTGATCTCTTACAAGGTCTCCAGGTCCTTTTGGTGCAACCATAAAAACATTAATATCTTTTGGTGGAACGATTTGACTATAGTGAATAGAAAAGCCATGAGCAAAACCAATATATTTACCTGAAGAGAGATTCGGGGATATCTCCTTTTCATAAACATATGGTTGAAGATTGTCTTGAACAAGAACCATTATAACATCTGCTTTTTTTGTGAGTTGACTTGCTGGAAGCGGTTGAAATCCATCATTTTTTGCTTTCTCATAATTTGGAGTTCCTTCAAGTTCACTAACAATAACATTTAAACCACTATCTCTTAAATTTAATGAATGAGCTCTTCCCTGGCTTCCATATCCAATAATTCCAACAACTTTATCCTTCAAAAACTTTAAATCAGCATCTTTATCATAATATATTTTTGCCATGTCTTCCTCCTTTTCATTTTAAAATATCAACGGGTTGTATTCTTTTTCTTTCTGTTCTATCAAAATCCTTATCAAAACTTATTATTGTGAGATTATATTTATCCGCAATCGCATATTGATAGGCATCTTCAAAATCTATATTAAATTTTTCAGAAAAAAAATACAATTTTTTAAAATTCTCTATTTCCAAAGAAAGAACTGCCATTCCATTATAAATTGTATCCTTAATAAAAGAAAAAAATAAATCTTTTTTCTTGAACCTGAATAAGATGATGCCAATTGAATGGAGAGATAGATCTGTTATTGCCATTAAAAATATATCAACCATTTTAAATAAATTTTTCACATCTTCTCCTTTCTTTCCGCCTAAAAGTCCTTCAATAATTATATTTGTATCAAGAAGATATTTCATCAATCTCTCCATTCAAGTCCTTTTTTTTGTAATTCAAGAGAAGTATATCTATCTCTCAATTCTCTTAAACCTCCTATCCAATCTAAATTTGGTATTTTCTTCTGTCTCTTTTTCTTTTTCCGGAGCAAAAAATCTATAAAATCTTCAACTTCTTTTTGTAATTCTGTAGGTAACTTTTTTATTTTTTCTTCAATTTTTGCCATGTCTTCCTCCTTTTCATTTCTTTTCTCTTTGAATTGCTATTCTTCCTGTCCTTATAATTTCTTTAATTCCAAAACTTTTGAGTAATTCAATCATGGCATTTATTTTAGAATTGTCACCTGAAATTTCAACTGTTAATGTCTTTTTCCCTACATCAACAATTTTGGCTCTAAAAATATTGGCAAGTTGAATCACTTCCTGTTTTTCATTAAAATTTGATGTATTTACCTTTATCAAAGCAAGTTCTCTTTCTATATGCTCCTCTTTTGTTAAATCTTGGACCTTTATAACATCTATTAGTTTATTCAACTGTTTGTAAATCTGTTCAAGTATTTTTTCATCTCCTTTAACAACAATTGTCATTTTTGATACAGATGGATCTTCTGTTTCTGCAACACATAAACTATCAATATTATAACCCCTTGCTGAAAAAAGACCTGCTATCCTTGCAAGAACTCCAAACCTATTTTCAACTGTTACCGATATTATATGGGACTTTTGATTTTCATTATTATTTTTCCCCATATACCCTCCATTTATGCAAGTCCATCAAGTATCTGTTTCAAAGAAGCACCTGCTGGAACCATTGGGAAAACATTTTCTTCAGGAGTAATTCTACAATCAACAAAAACGACCTTTTCTTTTTCTTCTAAAACATAAGGTAAGATTCTATCAAATTCTTCTTTTGTTTTAACCATATATCCAATTGCTCCATAACTTTCTGCAAGTTTAACAAAGTCAGGTTGCCCTCCTTCAAGACATGTAAAGGCATATCTCTGATTATAAAAAAGTTGCTGCCATTGCCTTACCATTCCAAGATAACAATTATTCAAAATAAAAACTTTAACAGGAATTTTATTATAAACAGCAGTTGCAAGTTCCTGAATATTCATCTGAATGCTTCCGTCTCCAGCAATATCTATAACAATCTTATCAGGATTTGCAACCTTTGCACCAATTGAAGCAGGAAATCCAAATCCCATAGTTCCAAGTCCTCCAGAAGTAATCAATGTTCTTGGCTTTTTAAATTTATAATACTGGGCTGTCCACATCTGATTCTGTCCAACCTCTGTGCATATAATTGCTTCTCCTTTTGTGTATTCAGAAATTTTTTCAATTATATATTGTGGTTTTAATCCATCCATCTCATATTTTAAAGGATACATTTCCTTCCATTCCTTTACTTTTTTTCTCCATTCATCTATATTAAGTTTTTTTGCCATCTCATTCAATTTTTTTAAAACATTTTTTGCATCTCCAACTATAGGAACATCAACTTCTACATTTTTACTTATTGCTGATGGGTCTATATCAATATGAATTATTTTTGCATTTGGAGCAAACTCATCCAATTTACCTGTTACTCTATCATCAAATCTACAACCAACCGAGATAATAAGGTCTGATTCACTAACAGCATAATTTGCATATTTTGTTCCATGCATCCCAAGCATACCAAGGGATAAATCTGCTTCTACATCAAGACCACCAAGACCAAGAAGAGTGAAAACAAAAGGCATCTCTGTTTTTTCAACAAATTTTTTCAATTCATCACTTGCATTTGAAATTATAACCCCTCCGCCACATATCAATATAGGTCTTTTTGAATTCTCTATTAATTCCCATGCTCTTTTTATCTGTAATGGATGGCCTTCATATTTTGGCTTATAACTCCTTAATTCTACCTTTTCTGGCCAGTAAAAATTCCCTTCTTTTCTTTGAATATCAACTGGAAAATCAATCAAGACAGGACCGGGTCTACCTGTCTTTGCAATATAAAATGCTTCTCTTACAATTTTTGGTATTTCAGAGACATCTTTTATTAAATAATTATGTTTTGTTATTGGTCTTGTAATTCCTGTTGTATCAACCTCCTGAAAAGCATCATTACCAATTAAGTGAGTCGCAACCTGGCCTGTAATTGCAATAATTGGCACTGAATCCATATAAGCAGTCGCAATTCCTGTGACAAGATTGGTTGCTCCAGGGCCACTTGTTGCAAGGCATACTCCAACTTTTCCAGAAGAACGAGCAAATCCATCAGCAGCATGAGCAGCACCTTGTTCATGTCTTGTTAAAATAAATCTTATTCCGCTATCATATAAAACATCACATAAAGGTAAAACTGCTCCACCTGGATAGCCAAATATAATTTCAACTCCTTCCCTTTTCAAACATTCAACAAAAATTTGTGCTCCTTTCATTTTACCCTCTTTACTGAAATTTAGAATAATTTTATAAAACTTTCTTTATTCTGTCAAAAATTTAGGATTTATTGTTTTGGACAGGATTTAGCAAAAATATGTTATAATCTACCTATGGAAAAAATTGTTTTTGGTCCTGTCCCTTCAAGAAGATTTGGAAGAAGTTTAGGAATAAATAATATCCCCTATCCTAAAAAATGTACCTATTGCTGTATTTACTGTCAGATTGGTAAAACAATTGATTTTAGAATTGAAAGAGAGAAATTTTATAGTCCAGAGGAAATAGAAAAACAAGTTGAGGAAGTTATTAATAATTTAAAAGAAAAAAGGATAGATTATATAAGTTTTGTTCCTGATGGAGAGCCAACTCTTGATATAAATCTTGGGCATTCAATTAATAGATTAAAAAAATTTGGCATAAAAATTGCAGTTATTACTAATTCATCCTTAATATGGAGAAAGGATGTGAGAGAGGACTTAAAAAATGCAGATACTGTTTCATTAAAAATTGACTGTATGAGTGAAGATGTATGGAAAAAAATAAACAGACCTCTCAAAAACTTAAATTTAAATGAAATACTTGATGGAATAAGAATATTTTCAAGAGAATTTAAAGGAGAACTTTTAACAGAAACTCTTTTTATAAAAAATATTAATGATACAGAAGAGGAAATAGAAAAAATTGGAGAATTTTTAAAAGAAATATGTCCTACTATTGCATATATTGGCTATCCTACAAGACCTCCAACAGAAAAATGGATAGAGATTCCAGATAAAAAGAGGATTGACTTTGTATATATTGTTTTTAAAAATAAAAAGATAAATGTGAAAATTATTGAAAAAAAAGAAGGGGAATTTGGCTATACAGGCGATTTAATAAAAGATATTTTAAGTATTGTATCTGTTCATCCTATGAGTAGAAGAGAAATGGAAAAATTTATAACCGAAAATAAAGGCCATATTGAAATAATAAATAATTTGATAGAAGAGGGCAAAATAGAAGAGATTGAATATAGAAAGGAAAAATATTATAGAAGGAAGTTTTAAAATGGATGAAAAGGCAGATGCTATTATTATTGGAGGAGGGCCTGCAGGAAGTTTTTCCGTCATTTTTTCTTCACAAAGAGGTAAAAAAGTTGCTTTAATTGATAAAAATAATGAGATATGTAAAAAACTTCTTTTAACAGGAAGAGGGAAATGTAATTTAACAAATATGAATGAAATAAATGCGCAATATCTATCAAAATACAAAAATGGGAAATTTCTTATAAATGCTTTTTCCCAGTTTTCTAATATAGATCTTTTTAATTTTTTTGAAGAAAATGGCTTAAAACTAAAGATAGATACAGGGAAAAGAGTTTATCCTGAAAGTGAAAAAGCAGAGGATGTTGTAAGGGTTATAAGAAAAATAATTGATAAAAATAAGGTAAAAATTTTCTTAAAAGAGAAAGTCATTGAGATAAAAAAGGAAAAAGATTTCTTTATAGTAAAAACTGATAAAAGATTTCTGAAAAGTGGGAAAGTTGTTATAGCAACTGGAGGAAAAAGTTTTCCAGAAACAGGGTCTGAAGGAGATGGTTTTGTATTTGCTTCAAAACTTGGACATAAAATAATAAAACCAGTTCCTGCATTATGTGGTATTGAAATTAAAGAAGATTTTGTAAAAAACTGGCAAGGTATAAACCTGAAAAATGTTTGTGTTAGTGCTTTCTTAGATAATAAAAAAATTGGAGAAGAATTTGGTGAAGTGTTATTTACCCATTATGGAGTTAGTGGACCTGCAATTTTAAATATAAGTGGAGATATTTCTGAAAATGTGGAAAAAGGAGAGATAAAAATTATAATAAATTTTAAACCCGCTTTAAACGAGAAGATTCTTGACAGACGTCTTCAAAGAGAAATAAAAGAAAATCCGAATAAAATATTGAGAAATCTTTTTAAAAATTTACTTCCATCAGGCATAATTATGGAATTTCTAAAATATTCCAATATTGAACCTGAAAAGAAGGCAAATCAATTAACAAAAGAAGAAAGAAAAATACTTGTAAATTCTCTTTTAAATTTTAAACTAACGGTTAAAAAGACAAGACCCTTCTATGATAGTATGGTAACAAGAGGGGGTGTTTGTGTTAATGAAGTAAATCCTAAGACAATGGAATCAAAAATTGTAAAAGGTCTATATTTTGTAGGAGAAGTTCTGGATATAGATGGAAAAACAGGAGGGTATAATTTACAGGCGTGCTTCTCAACAGGATATGTGGCAGGGATAAATATTTAGAAGTTATTTTTTTTTATCAATATTAGAAGAAGTTTTATAGATAGCAAAAGAAACAATATAAAAATTACACTTATAATTCCTATAATCACTAAACCTTTCCATCTAAAAGGAGGATACTCTGTCTTATATTTTATCTCATAATATTCCTCTACTATCCTTGCAATCTCTTCAGGACTCTTCCCTTTAATCTTTTCTTTCCATTCAGGGCTATTAAAATCTATCATCAAATTTATTATACCATCTTTCTTTCCACCTGTAAATATTTCAAAATTGTCTCATCAAAAATCTAATTGAAATTTTTTCTCACCTTTTTAAAGATAAGATAAAAAGGATGAGAGAGAAAGAGAAAGGAGATAGAGATGAAAGTGAGGGAAGAAATAAGTAAGGCAGTTGTGAAAAGGTATAAGAAATCAAGTAAAAAAGAGAAGGGTAAAATTTTGGATGAATTTACAAAAATTACAGGATATAACAGGAGTTATGCGAGTTGGCTATTGAATAATTTAGGCAAGAAGATAGTTTTTTATAGAGATGGTAAAAGGATAATTTTGGTTTGAGAAAAAATAAAGAAAAAAAGCGAGAAAGACCTGTTATATACGAGACAGTTGTCAAGAATTTTGTGTCTGGCTCACCTTTTTTCTTCCAAATCTTAAATTGAAAAGTTGTAATATCTCATACTCATTGGCTTTTAAATTTATAACAGGTCTTTTCCATCTCCCTTCCCTTAAATTC
>Ga0272449_1002494_pt1 | contig 17088 bp, 15 predicted proteins | sample YNPCB0241_FD_198679 | JGI IMG/M metagenome (GOLD analysis project Ga0272449, IMG submission 198679) | Hot spring sediment microbial communities from Yellowstone National Park, WY, United States - YNP-CB-024-1 | ecosystem: Environmental > Aquatic > Thermal springs > Hot (42-90C) > Sediment...
TGCATTTATCCATCAATTGGAAAAGGGAATAAGAAATCCTGGGTTATCTGTTTTACAAAAGATATCAGAAACATTTAATGTACCTCTTTCAGAATTGATTGGTGAAAAAGATAAATTTGTTATAACTGAAGATGATGAAACGATATTAAAAAGAATAATTTCAAGATTAACAAAAGAAGAGAAAGAGAAAGTATTAAAATCAATCTATATGCTTAAAAAGATTCCTTTAAGGGAGATTCCTATTCTTGGATATGTGGCAGCAGGTGAACCTCTTGAAATTCAAGATATTTTAGAGCCAATCGATTCAATAACAATTCCTGAAGATGAAGCAAAAGGAGTCTCTTTTGGTCTATTTGTAAGAGGAGATTCAATGAAGGATTTAGGAGTTGAAGATGGAGATATTATTCTTGTTAATGCAAATTCACCAGTTGAGAGTGGTTCACTTGTTATAGCAATAATTGATAATATGGTAACATTCAAGAAATTAAAAAAGGAGAATGGAAAAATCTTTCTTGTACCAGCAAATGAAAACTATGAGCCTATTGAACTCACTCCAAATATGGATATAAAATTATACAAAGTAATAATGGCAATAAAGAGAAAAAAGTTTTAAAATTAAGGTGAAGGTGGTTAATCCAAAGAGATAGATAGATGATAAAATTTTCTATTATTTTAAAAAAGCAAAAAGTGTCACTATCATCTATCTATTAGTTTTATGAAATAACAATTAAGGTAATATATAATCGTGAAAAAAGAAAAGAATGCGTTATCTAAAAGAAAAAATATTAAAGAGATAGAATCAATTCGTAATATAATCAGGCTTTTAATACTTGAAACAATAATACCACTATATATCCTATTTATGTCTCTTATATAAGGTGAAGATATAAAACTCTGGATGTTAATTGGTCTATTAATTATTGCTATAATTACTACTTCTTCTGTTATTTTATTATGGAAGTTTAGAAATAAAAATAAAGTTGTTTTGGTTGCTAAAATATTATCCATAATTATTCTTTTTCCAGAATCAATATTGGTTAAAGTGACACTTTCATTGATAGCAATTACAATTTACTATTTGGGTATAATTTTCGTAATTATTTGCCTAATTTTTGTTCTAACCATTTGGACAATTAATAGCATAAAAGAGTTGAGGGAAAAGAAATAAAATTCAATTAGGTGATTTTTAAATTTATCTCTACTTAAAAATTTCTAAGATAAAAATTAACTTAAACTTCTATATAGATTGACAATTTAATGAATTTTTAAAATAATTTAAAAAGATATTAATCTTGAGAAAAATAAGAAATATTTTGAAAAAAGGTTGCCCAATTTTATCTCCAGATGTTTATATTTAATAAAGAGAGAGATTTTGTAATTGTTAAACTTAAAAGAAGGGGTGTTATTAAAACCTCAATTATTGATGCGAGAAATAGTAGGGGAATAACAAAGATGTATGATTTTATGTAAATATTTAACTCTTCAACTCCCTTTTTTGTTGGAGAAAGTGAATGTGCAAAAGTTAAAGAGAGTAGAAATGCAAAAATCTCAAAAACTCCATGAGGAAGAATACCAAAAAGAAACAAAAAGAGTGGGTTTGTCTTTTCAAATATGAGTGGTAAACCAAAAATTACAATTCCAACAACAAATCCATTTATATAAGCAACAATTTCTGAAAAAATTCCAAATGTTATCAAACTTAAAACTCCTGCAACAATCACAACTCTTAAATTGTTAAAAAATATAAAAAAGATTCTTCCTAAAAAACCTTTTTGAGTAAAAGGCATAAGATAGTTTTCAAGATAGTTTCTTAATTCATCAATTATGTTTTTAAAAAAATCATTTTGAAGATTTAAAAATTTATTCTCAATAAAAAATCTAAAAATATAAATAAGTATTGCACCAATCAAAAAAGAGATGAAAAATCTTAGAAAAAATCTGAAAAGTTCACTCTTTCTTTCTTTTACTTCCTTTAGAACGCTTTTTATCACTTCCATAAAGTTTTAAATAAAGTTTATAAAATGGATTTTCTTCAATATCCTCTTTTTCAAGCATCTCTATATGTTCACAATAACCTTCATTCCAATCTTTTCCACAAATAGGACATAAACCCTTGCAATCTTCTTTACATAGTGGATATGGAGGAATTGAAACAATTATGTTTTGTCTGATTGCCTCCTTTATATTTATCTCCTCACCATTGAACAAAAATGTCGAAAGTTCATCTCTATTTAAAAGTTTTTTTGGTGTTATCTCTCCTCTTTTTGTTGTGTAAATCTCATCAATTTCAGATACAAGTTTATAATTAAACATCTTAAGGCATCTTCTACATTGAAGTTCAACCATAACCTCAAAACTTCCCTTAACAGAAAAACCCATTCCAATATTTTCAATTTCTAAATCAACAAGAACAGGAGATAAAATTTTATATCCCTCAATTTCTTTAAAATCAAGTTCAAGAGAGACCTTCTTTTTAAGACCTGTCTCTCTTTTTAGGTCTCTTATACTAATCACTTTCTTCCTCCGAAATTGCATCAATTGCATCAGAAATTATGTTTCTTGCTTTAAGAAGGTAGTTATCAATTTTTGATAAAAGATCTTTTACAAACTCTCTTCCCTCAATTTTTATTCTCTCAGCCTCCTCTCTTGCTTCTTTTAAAATTTTTTCTGCCTCCTCTTTTGCTTCAATTACAATCTCTGACTCATAAATTAATCTCTTTTTATCATTCTCAGCATTCTCAATAATTTTTTTCGCCCTTTCTCTCGCCTCTGTAATTATGCTCTCTTTTGTTCTTAAAATCTCTTTTGCCCTTTCAAATTCAGATGGGAAATTTTTCTCAATCTCCTCTATAATTGAAATTAATTTTTTCTCATCAACCATCACCATGTTAGAAAAAGGAACTGGTTTTCCCTTCTCAATTAAAGATTTCAAATTGCTCAAAAGACCTAATATGTTCATTTCACCCCTCTATTTTTTATAAATTTAATAATTGATTCAGGCACAAATTTGCTTATATCACCATTGTTTAAAATTAACTCTCTAACCAAACTTGACGATAATAGAGTATATTTTATGTCGCTCATTATATAAATTGTTTCAATTTCAGGATATAGAACTTTATTAAATGAAGACATCTGAAATTCATAATCAAAATCTGATGTTATTCTTAACCCTCTTATAACAAAGTTTATATTGCTTTTTTTAAGATAATCAATTAAAAGACCATCAAGAATCTGAACTTCAACATTAATGCAATCTTTAACCATCTCTTTTACCATTAAAAATCTATCTTCTTTTGAAAACATATAATTTTTGTTTTTACTATCTGAGACAAGAACAATCAATTTATCAAAAATTTTTGATGCCCTTTTGATTAAATCAAAATGACCTAATGTTGGAGGGTCAAAACTTCCTGGATAAACTGCTATCTTTAATCTATCTTCTTTCATTACCTCAAATTCTCCTCATAATTAAAAAATCTAAAATTGTCTCTCCAATTTTTAAACTCTTAAATATCTCTAAATTTGTATTAAATACCTCTCTTTTAGAGTGTTCATAAATTATTATTGTTTCATCTTTAATGATATTACTTGATGAAATTATTTCAAGTACCTTCTCGCCAAGACCAAAAGAATATGGAGGGTCAAGAAAAATGAAATCACCTTTTGGAAAAGATGAATCAACGCTTTTTAAGAATCTCAAAACATCTTTTTTTATAACCTTACTTTTATCTAAAATTGAAAGATTTTTTAAATTATTGATTATTGTTTTTATGGATTTAAAACTGTTATCAACAAAAATTGAAAGTTTTGCACCATTTGAAATTGCTTCAATACCAACTGCACCTGAACCAGCAAAAAGGTCATAAAAAATTTTATCTTCAATTGAACCTCTCAATGAGTTAAAAAGTGATTCTCTTACAATATCAAGTGTTTCTCTCACTCTTTTATCATCAACTTCAAAAATTTTCCTTCCTTTTAAAAAACCAGATGTTATTCTCATGATATATCAAGAGTTTTAAAATCTTTAAATCTTAAAGAGAGTTCTTTTAAAAGATATGGAAAATCAAAAATCGAATAGTTTTTTATAAAATTTTCAGCATCTTCTCTTGCAATTTTTAAAATTTCAAAATCAGTTTCACTTAAAAGATTAACAATTTTAAAATCAGAGATTCCATGTTGTCTCTCTCCACCAAGTTCGCCTGATCCCCTAAATTTCAAATCATATTCTGAAACTTGAAGACCTGAATTTGTTTTTTCCAAAACTCTAACTCTCTTCAAGGAATCTTTATCATAATTTGATAGAATTAAAAGGCAATATGAATCTTTTTCTCCTCTTCCAACTCTTCCCCTCAATTGATGAAGTGTTAATAGACCAAATCTTTGAGCATCTTCAACAAGAATTATGCTTGCCTCAGGAACATCTATTCCAACTTCAACAACACTTGTTGAAATCAAAATTTGAGTATCACCCTCTCTAAAATTTTTAATTTTCTCCTCTTTCTCCTCACCCTTCATTTTTCCATGCAATATATCAATTTTCACTCCTTTAAAAATCTCTTTAAACTCCTCATATTTTTCTTTGACAGATGATATTTCCATTTTCTCGCTCTCTTCAATCAATGGACAGACAACATAAACTTTTTCGTTATCCATAAGTTTCTCTCTAACAAAATTGTATGCTCTATCTTTCTCCTCTTTTGGAAAGACAATTGTTTTAACAGGTTTTCTTCCAGGAGGCAACTCATCTATTGTTGATATATCAAGGTCACCATATATACTCAATGCTAAAGTTCTTGGAATTGGAGTTGCAGATAGAACCAATGTGTGTGGAAAATGTCCTTTTCTAACAAGTGCAGCCCTTTGCAAAACACCAAATCTATGCTGTTCATCAACTATAACAAGTGATAAATTTTTAAATTCTGTATCTTCCTCAATTAAAGCGTGTGTTCCAATAATCACATCTATCTCTCCATCTTTCAATCTCTTTTTTATCTCCTCTTTATTTTTTGTGCTTCCAGTTAAGAGTTCAACATTTATTCCAAAATGAGAGAGAATTCTTTTCACATTATTATATGTTTGAATTGCAAGAATTTCTGTTGGAGACATCATTGTGCTTTGAGTTCTATTTAAACTTGCAAGATAGAGAGCGTATGCAGCAACAACTGTTTTTCCACTTCCAACCTCTCCATGAAGCAACCTGTTCATAACTTTTCCAGAACTCAAATCTTTTTCAATCTCTTTTATAACTTTAATCTGACCATTCGTTAATTTAAATGGTAAGGAATTTTTAAAACTCTCTCTATCTAAATCATTTATTTCAAATTTATATCCCATCTTCTCTTTTATCTTTAATCTTCTCAGTTGAAGGAAAAGTTGAAACAAAAATAGTTCTTCATATTTCAATCTAAATTCACTTTTCATTAGATAATCCTTTTTTTCAGGAAAATGTATGTTTTTTAAAGCAAATAGAAGGTCAACAAGTTCTCTTTTTTTAATAATCTCTTTTGGAATAGGATCAATTATAAATTTTTCTGAAATCTTTAGAGCCTCTTTTACATAATTTGAAATTATTTTTGATGAGAGACCTTTTGTTTGAGAATAAATTGGAACAATTTTTTCTTTTGATTCATCTTTAAACTCATCTATCTCCTCAAATTCAGGATTCTCCATCTGCCACTCACCAAAATTGTAAGAAACTTCACCCATCAACAAAAATCTCTTCCCCTTTTTAAAAATTTTTTCAAGATATATCTGATTGAACCAAACTCCATAAATTATTGATGTTCCATCAAAAAATTTTACTTTCAATATATTTAAGTTTGAGCGAATATTCCTTTTTTCTACTGAAATCACCTCTCCTTGAATCTGAGCATACTCACCATTTTTAACATTCACAATTTTAGTTAATTTTCCAAAATCAATATATTTTCTTGGAAAATAGTATAAAAGGTCATATGAATTTTTTATTCCAATTTTATTTAAAATTTCTTTTCTCTTTTCGCCAATTCCATTTATCTTTTCCAAATCAAAAACTCTTCTTTTATAAACAGCATCAATTATTTCATCTAAAATTTCAAAATATATCTTTTTCCTTTTCTCAAAACCTTCATTTTCATACTCATTTATTAAATTCTTTAACTTTTTAACATCAACTTGATACAACTCTAAATTTGAAAGATTTTTCAACAAAAAGTTTGTGAATCCTCCAATTACAGAGTTGTTATCAAATTTTCTTTTTCTCTCAAGAATGAGAATATCAACAATCTTATCTATCATCTAATTCTTTTTCTTATATAAAAATTTCCAGGAAAACTTTGAATAAATCCTTTGCTTTCAAGAGAAATTAAAACTCCCAAATCTTTTGGTGAATCAATTATATCATCAACATATGTTATAGTGAATGGAACTTTATTTAAAACCCTCTCTTCATCATCATTTAAAATTGGAAGTTCTCTTTCTTCTTTTTTTATTTTTAAAAAATCAAGAATATCTGAAAAATCTGTTAAAATATTTCCTCCATCTTTTATTATTTTATGACACCCAAAAGATTTTTCAGAATTTATCATTCCAGGAACAGCAAAAACTTCTCTTCCATATTCAATTGCGAAATCAACTGTTATTAAAGCACCACTTTTAATTGGTGCTTCAACAATAACAACTGCTTTTGAAAGTGCTGCGATTATTCTATTTCTCTCTGGAAAATGGTATTCCAATGGTTTCTCATCTGGTAAATATTCTGAAATAAGTGCCCCTTTTTCTAAAATTTTTTTTGAGAGAGTTAAATTTTTTGATGGATATATATTATTTAAACCTCCACCCAAAACTGCATAAGTAATTCCATTCTCCTTTAATGCTCCAACATGAGCATATGTATCAATACCATATGCAAGTCCACTAATTACAACTATGTTATGTCTTGCAAGAAAAGATGAAAGTTCTTCACTAACAAATCTTCCATATTCACTACATCTTCTTGTACCAACAACGCTTACTCCAATAAAACTCTTTTTTAGATCTCCTTTATAAAAAATTGCGATTGGTGGATCATATATCTCTTTTAAACTTTCTGGATAGTTTTCATCGAGAAATGTTAAAAAAAAGATTTTATTTTTATTGAAATTTTCAATCTCTTTTCTCTCTTCATCAAAATTCAAATCATTTAAAATTTTATGAACTTCATCATTCTTAATATATTCCCACTTCTTTTTTCTTGAAATTGGTAATTTTATTAATTTTAAAACTACCTCTTTTTCACCATAAAGGTTTATCAAATCTGAAAGGTTCTTCATAAAATTTTCCTCTTTCTGCCTCTAACAAATTCTCTTTAACTCCCAAATATGATGCGTAATTTTTCAAATAAAATCCTCTATTTTCAAATAAATCAAAATATTCTTTTAGTTCATCTTTATAATTTAAATCTCTATAAGGATGGTGTTCCATTATGAAAATTTTTGTATCAACACTATTTAAAATTTTTTCAGTTGAGATAATCGCATCATTAATTGTTTCAAAAACAGGACCATCAAAAATTAAAATATCAGGATTTTCATCTATTATAAATTTATGAGAATCTAAACTTGAAAAACCAGAAACATCTGAAGAGTAGATTAACTTTTCTCCATCATCAATTAAAACAGAGATTACACCCCCCATCTTCTCATCTACACCATGAGGTATTTGATTTGAAAATTTTATTTTTGTCTCTTCAAAAATAAACTCATCTTTAGCAATATGAAAATTTTTTGAATTTTTTTCCAAAATCGGTAAAAGTTTTCTAACTCTTTCCTTCTGATTTTGACTTATAAAATTTTCTGGATCTTTAATAAAAACTATTTTATCTTTATATATTTTTTCATCAAAAGAGAAATGGTCCATATGATAGTGAGTTATTATTATGATGTCAGAAATTTTAGAAAAATCTAAAATTTTCTTTTTTGTTGAATCAGATGCTCTAAATTCATAAGGAGTTGGTGGAAATGAATTTTTTAAAATAGGTATTGAAAATCCAGGATCAATTAATATTTTTAAATTTTTTGTCTCAACAAAAACAGATGTACTTCTAACACCAAGTGTTTCACCTGCCAATGGAGTTATTTTCATTTAAACTCTTTTTCCAAAAAGTTCTCTAATGTTTACTCTGTCAACTTTTGCTTTCACTATTTTTCCAACTTCATCTTCTTTTACTCCATCAACAACAACCACTCTTCCACCTCTTTCTTTTCCAATTCCTTTGTTATCTTTTACATTTTCAATTAAAACTTCAACCTCTTTTCCAATAAATTCACTATATCTTTTTAATGTTATCTCATCCTGAACTTTTATTAGATAATTCAATCTTTTAAGTTTTTCATCTTCAGGAACCTCACATTCAAACTTCTCACCAAGAGTTTTTGGTCTTTTTGAATAACTGAACATAAATGCTCTATCGAATTCAATTTTTTTTACATATTCAATTGTTAAAAGAAAATCTTTCTCCTCCTCTCCTGGAAATCCAACAAGAAGGTCTGTTGTTATTGATGCATCTTTAAAAATTTCTCTTATCTTTTCAACTATTTTCATATATTCTTCAATTGTATATCCCCTTCTCATCAGTTTTAAAACTTTATTTGAGCCACTTTGAAGTGGAAGATGGAAAAGATGGAGAAGATTTTTTATTTGAGAGAGTTCTTCAATCCAACTCAATTTAAAATTTTTTGGATGTGATGTCAAAAAACTTATTCTTTCAAATGGAATTTTTGATACCTCTTTTAATATTTTTATAAATCCATCTTCAATTCCCAAATCTTTTCCATAATCATTTACATTTTGACCAATCAAAACTATCTCTTTTGCTCCTTCATTATAAATCTCTTCTGCCTCTTTCAATACAACATCAATTGGTTTACTCTTTTCAACTCCTCTTGCAAATGGAACTATACAATATGAACAAAAGTGGTTGCAACCAAAAATTATTGGAAGATATCTTGAAACAATTGAAATTTTCTTCTTTAATATCTCTCCTTCAATTTTTTTAGCAATTTCAAAAAGTTCCTCTTCTTTATCATAAAGACCAACTAAATATGGATTAAATTTACTTTTTATCTCTTCCTTATTTACCTCTCCAAGACAACCTATAACAATCAATTTTGCATTATCTTTTTTTATTTTATTTACTTTTCCAATGTATGAATATATTTTATGTTTTACCTTTTCTCTTACAGCACATGTATTTACAATTATATAATCTGCATTTTTTACATCACTCTCAATTCCTTTTGAAGATAAAAGGGAATTTAAGTAGAGTGATGTGTACTCATTCATCTGACAACCAAAAGTTTTTATGTGGTATTTAATCACTCTTCTCTTTTTAAGAATTTATCTATAAGCGCTTTTGCATCCTCTTTTGTTTTTATTTTTTCAAGTATTTGATGCGCTTTTAAATACATTAAAAGATCACCAACAAATGGGGATGGAGTTAATCCATACTCTTTTACAATCTCATTGCCAGAGATGACAAGAGATTTAAATCTATTTTTAACAAAAAGAGCAACAAAATCTAAAACCTCTTTCTTTGGGAACTTCTTTGAATTTTTATAATAAAATGTCAAAAGCATGTATGCTTCAATTGTCTCTTTTTTGTAAGTTCTAAAGAATGTTCCAATGAAATCAACAGAAAGAATATCTTGTCCTTCATCAAAACTATTTTTAAGATATTTAAATGCAAAAATGACATTTTGCACTTTTGTGCATGTTCTTAAAGATGCGTTGAATTTTTTTCTTACAAAAAGAGCAGGTGTCTCCTCTCCAAAACAAAGAAGTGCAAGTTTAAATGTTTGAATGTGAAAAACCTCTTTTCCAACTGGTTCATTCCAGAAATTAACATAAACCTCTCTTACCTCTTCCTGTTTGAAATATTTTTCTGGATTTTTTACTGAATCATCAAGATTTGTTAAAGCCATATCAACAAATTCAAAATTCAGGTTTGGAAATATCTCTTTTAAAATTCCATTTTCATATAAATCATAAAGGATTGCATTATCCATCAAGAGAATTCTAAAGAACTCCTCCCTCATTCTTTCAGGAGAGACTTTATCAATTAGAGATTTGTTCGCCTGAAGATTTTTCAGCGTCTCCTTTTCAATTTCAAAACCAAGCGTATGTTTAAATCTGAATGCTCTTAAAACTCTAATTGGGTCTTCCTCAAAAATGTTTGGATTTGTTTGTCTTATTATTTTATTTTCAAGATCCTTTAATCCATTAAAGTGATCAATAAAGAAATCATCTTCATCTTTAAAAATTTTTGTAAGATTTACAGCCATTGAATTTATTGTAAAATCCCTTCTCTCTAACTCTTCCTTGAAATTTTCTTCATTTATGAAAGAAACATCTATTCTTCTACCCTCCCTCATTATCATAACTCTTGCATATATCTCTCTTTTTCTTAAATAAAATACACTAGCATTTAAAAAGTGTGCAAGAGCCTTAACAGTGCTTGTTGGAGCATCAACAATTATATCAATATCACTACTCTCTTTTCCTAAAAAAAGATCTCTAATATACCCTCCAACAAGATAAACTGTAGTGTTGTTTAATGAAAAGAAAAGATTAACGGATCTCAGAAGTTCATCTTCTTTGATCCTTTTTTTAAGTTCCTGTAGCTTTTTCTCCATGTGCTACCCCCTCTTTTCTAAGGTTTAAGTTATATCTTTTTATTATTAATGTTTTACCATTTTTTTCATTAATTTCAAGTAAAACAGAATTTAATCTCAAATCATCTGAAGCAACATTGAAACGGGTTGGAAGTCGAGTTATAAAGTGGTATAAAGCGTTTTGTTTTTCAATTCCAATAACAGAATCAAAACTGCCAGTCATTCCAACATCTGTTATATAGGAAGTTCCTGAAGGTAAAATTTCTTCATCTGCAGTTTGTACATGAGTGTGAGTTCCAAGAAGTGCAGAAACTCTTCCAGAGAGATGGTATAACATTGCTCTCTTTTCACTTGTTGCCTCAGCATGAAAATCAACTATTTTTATGATTATATCATCAAATTTTCTTAATTCTTCATCTATTTTTCTAAATGGACAATCAATTGGTTCCATAAATGTTCTCCCCTGAATGTTTATTATTAAAACTCTATTTCCATTCAAATCAAACGATACGCTTCCTCTTCCTGGAGTTCCATCTGGATAGTTAAGTGGTCTTAAAATTTTATCTGGATATTTTTCAAAAACTTTTTTATACTCTTTATTGTCCCATATATGATTTCCACTTGTTGCAATATCAACACCATAATTTAAAATCTCTTCAAACTTATCAAGTGTTACACCAAAACCACCAGATAAGTTTTCAACATTTGCAATAACAAGATCTATTTTTTCTTCATTTTTAATTTTTTGGAGGGTCTCTTTTAAGACCCTCCTTCCTGATCTACCAACAATATCTCCAATGAAAAGTATTCTCATTTCGCATATCCAAGTGCTTTACTCTCTCTGACAACTAAAACTTTTATCTGTCCTGGATAGACAACCTCATTCTCAATTTTTTTAGCAATATCATATGCAAGTTTTGGAAGAAGTGAATCATCAATTGTATCTGGTTTAACAAAAACTCTAACCTCTCTTCCTGCTTGAAGTGCATATGCTTTCTCAACTCCCTCAAAAGAGGATGCGATTCTTTCCAACTCCTCAATTCTTTTTATATATTGTTCAATTGATTCATTTCTAACACCAGGTCGAGAAGCAGAAATTGCATCTGCTGCCTGAATTATGAAATCAAGAGGTTTTTCAAGTGGAACATCATAGTGGTGTGCAAGAATTGCATGAATTATCTCTTCATCTTCTCCATACTTTCTTAAAATTTCTGCACCAATTTGAGCATGAGGACCTTCAACCTCTTTATCAAGCGCTTTACCAATATCATGAAGCAATCCTGCTCTTTTTGCTTTTTGAATATCCATCTGTAGTTCACCAGCAATAATTCCAGCAAGGTATGCAACCTCAAGCGAATGTTTTAAGACATTTTGACCAAAACTTGTTCTAAATTTTAATTTTCCAATTAATTTTACAAGATCTTTATGCATATCAACAATATTTAATTCAAGAAGAGCCTTCTCTCCTTCTTCAACAATTTTTTCTTCCATCTCCTGTTTCGCTTTTTCATATAACTCTTCAATACGAGATGGATGAATTCTTCCATCAACAATCAACTTTTCAAGAGTCATTCTTGCAATTTCTCTTCTTATTGGATCAAATGATGATATTACAACTGCCTCTGGAGTATCATCTATAATAAGTTCAGTCTCTGTTAGAGATTCAAATGTTCTAATGTTTCTTCCTTCTCTTCCAATTATTCTTCCTTTTATCTCATCGTTTGGAAGTGGAACAACAGTTATTGTTGATTCTGCAACAAAATCAACTGCTGTTCTTTGAATTGCTGTTGAAATAATCTCTTGTGCCTTTAACTTCTCCATCTCTTTTAACCTATCTTCATAATCTTTTATCTTTTTACTTATATCTAAACTCAACTCTTTTTCAATTTTCTCCATAACCTCTCTTTTAGCCTCTTCTTCAGTCAAATTTGCAATTCTTAATAGTTCCTGCTTATGTTTCTCATATTGTCTTGCAAGTGCTTCTCTCATTTTTCTAACTTCTTCCTCTTTTTGAATAAGTGCTTTCTCTCTTTTATCGATTGAATCAATCTTCTTTTCTATCATCTCTTCTCTTTGAATTAGTTTTGCCTCAAGTTTCTGTATCTCAACCTTTCTCAACTTCAAATCTTTTTCCATCTCATTTCTAATTCTTACTGCCTCTTCTCTTGCCTTTGAGATTATCTCTTTTGACCTTGACTCTGCCTCTTGAATTGCCATCTCTTTTATTCTTTGTGCCTCTTTTTCAGCACCACCAATTTTACTCTCTGAAACATATCTTCTTATGTAGAAACCAACTAAACCTCCAAGTAAAAACACAAGTATTATTAAAAGTTCATATGCTATTAATGATAAATTCATATCTCATCCTCCTTTTCATTAAGTACTTCTAAAATTAAAGATTCTCTGAAACCTTTGCTTATAAGATATCTTAATTTTTTTTCTAAACTATCCTTTTTTTGTGATAATCTTTTTATGTTTTCTTTCTCTTTTTTCAAATCAAGATAATTTTTAATTCCCTCTTTTACAAAATTTTTTTCTAAACCTTTTTCTAAAAAATATTTTAAAATTTTAAACTCACCCCATCCTTTGTTTTGTAAAATAGATATTTTTTTCTCTAAAAGAGAATCATCATCGAGGAATTTTTTTTGTTTTAAATAATCAATTATTTCATCAATCTCTTTTTCTTTATATCCACGTTCTATTAATTTCATCTTTAACTCTATAGTAAAATAGTCCCTATTCCCTAAAAGTTTAAGGGAATAGTTTAATAAATCTATATTCAATTTATTTATTTTCTTGATTTATAACTTTCTCAGGAAAAACTTTACTTCTTATCTCCTTTTCAATATCTTTTAAAATTTGAGGATTCTTTTCAAGAAACTCAATTGCATTTTTTCTTCCTTGAGCAATTCTCTCATTCTTATATGAATACCAAGTACCACTCTTCTCAATTATTTCAAGTGCAACAGCAGCATCAAAAATACAGCCACTCTTTAAAACACCTTTTCCATATATTATATCAAAATATGCCTCTTTATAAGGAGGAGCAACTTTATTTTTAACAACCTTTGCTCTAACTGTAGTTCCAACTATATCTTCACCTTCTTTTATTGCATCTCCTCTTCTTATTTCAATTCTAACTGTTGAATAAAATTTGAGGGCTCTACCACCAGGGGTAACTTCAGGATTTCCAAACATAACTCCAAGTTTCTCTCTAACTTGATTAACAAAAATTGCAACAGTTTTTGATTTTGAAATTGCTGAGTTCAATCTTCTTAAAGTTTGAGACATGAGTCTTGCTTGTAGTGCCATATATTGATCTCCAATCTCTCCTTCAAGTTCAGTTTTTGGAACAAGTGCCGCAACAGAATCAATAACCAAAATATCAATTGCTCCACTTCTTGCAAGCGTTTCTGCAATTTCAAGAGCTTGCTCTGCATAATCTGGTTGAGAAATATATAATTTTGCTAAATCAACTCCAATCGCTTCAGCATAAGAAGGGTCTAAAGCATGTTCAGCATCAATATAAACTGCATAACCACCTTGTCTCTGAACTTCTGCAACTGCTTCAAGTGCAACAGTTGATTTTCCGCTTCCTTCTTGACCAAAAATCTCAATTATTCTTCCTCTTGGATAACCCCCAACACCTAATGCAATATCAAGAGTTAATATACCAGAAGAGATAACTTCTGTATCAAGAAGCTCTCTTTTATCTCCAAGTTTCATTATTGAGCCTTTACCAAATCTTTTTTCTATATCAGATATAGTTATATTGATCATCTTCTCTTTTTCATCAGCCATTATAATGACCTCCTATATTTTTCATTTTCTTCAATTTTACCAGATTTTTTAAATAATAAAAGTGTTGAAATAGAAAAAAATTATTTATAAAATAGAAATTAAGATAAAAATATTTTTATAAATCTGGAGGAATTATGAAAAAAATTTTGAAGGTCTTTATAATTATCTTATTTTTCCAGATTCTATTTTTCAATTTTCCAAATTTTTTAATTAAACCAGTTTATGCTGCTGATTTTAATTTATCAATTTCTCCATCAACAAATCTATCAACAAGAGTAAACACAAATGCATCATTTAGATTTAGAGTCACAAATAACTGTACAAATGCAAATATTTATAATGTACTTATTGTTAGCACCATCCCAAATTCCTGGACAATAGGTTTTTATAATGACAGTAATGGAACAAGCCCTCTTGTTGATAATAATGGTGATGGAATACCAGATACTGGAAATGTAAATGGTAACGGAGGAACAAAAGATTTTTATGTATTGATAAAACCATCAAGTGCAATCTGTAATAATGTAACTGAGAATTTTACAATAAGGGTTCAAGGAACAAGCACAAATTGTTCAGATCCAAATTCAAACTATATTGATACAAATTTACAGGTTACTTCAATTAATGGTGGGAATCTTGTAATTTCAAAAGATGCTAATCCAAAAGAGGGTAAAGTTGGAGACACAATAACCTGGACAATCCACATAAGAAATACAGGACAAGATCCAATTGGTAATGTTCACATAACAGATACTTTAGGGGATGGAATTTCAAATCCTTCAAATTTTGTTTATAATCCTCAACCATCATCTGGTTCTTTTCCAAATTGGATATATAATGAGATTCCTCCAGGGAGCGACTACACAATTTCATTTCAAACACAAATTTCTGGCTGTTCTAACGCTCACAATATAGTTGATGCCTGGTGGGGAGTTGATGAAAATAATAAATGTCAAACTCAACATGTACTTCAATCAGTAAAAATTATTCCAACAACACCTTATATTCAGATTACAGTTCCAAATATTTCTGTTCCATATTGTGGTTCAACAAATGTAAATATTCCGATAACAAATAATGGTGATGGAGTTGCAAAAGGTTTTAAATTGAAAATAGATAAGATACCTTCTGGTTATCAAATTTCAAATATCGGTGCAAACTGGAGTTATAATTCAAACACTGGTGAATTTACTTATCTTGGAGGAACTCCTCAAGGCACAATTAATCCAAATCAAACAGTAAATCTAACTTTTACAATTTCAATGCCACAAGGTGCGTGCAGTCTTCCATCTGCAACATTAAAATATTTTTCAATATATTATGACCCTTGTGATAATTTATTTATAAATCCTTCTTTACTTGGCACAATCTCTGTTACAGGTACTGGTGCATATTTTACAATTTCAAAAAGTGGGCCAGACCCTGTTGATATAGGAGATACAAACAAAACATATACTATATCAGTTACTTATCATAAAGGAAATTGTTCAAATAATAGTGTTATTGTTGATATAATTGATACATTACCAACGCCATTTATCCCTCAATCTGCATCGAATGGAGGACAAATAAACGGACAACAGGTTAAGTGGGATAATATTACTTTACAAGATGGAGTTACTCAAAACTTTACAATCACTTTTAATGTGACAACAGACCCTTGTTATGCTGGATATGAATATACAAACACAGTTAATCTTACCGGACCTAATGGAGAAAATCTTACAGATTGTTGTGGATGCACAATTCAAAATGTTTCTGCTTCTTTTTCAACTTTCATAAATAATCCAGCAGTTGCAATAATTGATTCAAGAAAATTTGTAAACCCTTCTTCAATTGAAATTGATTGTTCAACAGATACAGGACCATACACGAACCCATCTGGAAATCCTGACAATCATAATGATAGAAGGTACACTGTAGAATTTGATTTCAATACAGGCACAAACGCTCCATCATCATGGAATGGAATAATTTTCAGAGATAATTTAAATAATAATCAATATACAAATTCCCAAATTGCAAATATTGTAATTCAAGTTGATTGTGGAAGTGGATATCAAACTGTTTCAGGTTGGAGTGTAACTTCATATGTTCCACTTGAAATAAATTTAAGTGGACTTAATGCTTGTGCTCCAAATACAGGTGCTAAATTAAGAATCTCCTTTACTGCAAGAGCAACTCAAACAAATGATTCAAACAATTCCTCTGTTGATTATGATTACATTGACTGGTCAACACTTGAGATACCAGGATTTCCAAGAGGATGTTCTAATGACCCAAAATATTACGAAGGAGTTAGAGTAACAGATTATAGAGCAAATTTAACTTTTTCAACAAATTTACCTCAAATAGTTGAAAAATGTGCAACTTATAATTTAACAATAAATTTTACAAGAGAAAATGCAAATGTTGACCATTCAGATTTGACTTTAACTCTTAACGGATTTACATATGTTCCAGGCTCAACGACATATAGTGACAACGGAAGTTGGTGCTCTGGAATAAAAGGAGAACCAGCAGTTAACGGAAACACTCTAACCTGGTCATGGCAACAAATAAATGAAATATATTCAAATGGTTCAATAACAATTCAAATTAAAAAGGATTGCTCAGATAATTCATCTGTAACTGTTTCATCAAATTACCTTGATAA
>Ga0272449_1002496_pt1 | contig 17083 bp, 16 predicted proteins | sample YNPCB0241_FD_198679 | JGI IMG/M metagenome (GOLD analysis project Ga0272449, IMG submission 198679) | Hot spring sediment microbial communities from Yellowstone National Park, WY, United States - YNP-CB-024-1 | ecosystem: Environmental > Aquatic > Thermal springs > Hot (42-90C) > Sediment...
GTATCCGCCACATGTAACTACGCGGTGACTGGACTCACCAGCAGAAGCGGCGTGTATAAATTCGGCATGACAAACCTGTACATACCCTGGTACGGCGGCTATGTAAACGTCGGCGTCGTCATGTACGACCCGGACCAGCCCGGCGTCTACACGGCGGCCCGCGTCGACATAAACCGGAACTGCAACTTCGCGGACGACCCCGAGCTGAGGTACTTCGGCAATAGGTTAATAGTTGATAACCCAACAGCCCCCACCGTCAGCCTCGGCGTTGCCGGCGGCTACTTCTACGACTGGGGCCTCTGGTTCGACGTCTACGCCAAGTTCTACCCAGGCTGGGACCTCGCTGGTAACTACCTCAGCATATTCTACGACTTCAACAGCCACGGCACCGCCTGTAGCTCAGTATCTGCTGGAAAAGGCAAAGCCACCTACAACCTCGGCTACCTAGGCCCCCAGAGGCTCAGAGGCATCGCACCTGGCGCCAAGGTCCTAGGCGTCAAGGGCCTCTGGTGGGGCATGGTGGAGCCGGGCATGATGTGGGCTGCGGGCTTCGATGTTAACCAGGACGGGCAGTGGTACTGGACCGGGCAGAAGAGGGCCCACGTGATAAGCAACAGCTGGGGAATCTCCTCGTTTATATACGATTACACGGCCTTCGGCTACGACTTCGAATCCGCCGTGATAAACGCGCTGGCGGCGCCCGGCTTCCTCGACAGGAACTACCCGGGCATCGTGATTGTCCAGGCGGGCGGCAACGGCGGCTACGGCTTCGGCACCATCACGAGCCCAGGCGCGGCCGTAGGCGCCATAACGGTTGGAGCCTCCACAAGCGGACACTTCTGGCTCGCCTTAGGAACTCCGTTCTACGGCTTCCGCTGGGGCGACGTCATTAGCTGGTCGCTGAGAGGGCCCGCGCCGGCAGGCTACGTGAAGCCAGACGTCGTGAACATAGGCGCCTTCGGCATAGCGGCGTATCCAGTCGGCTGGGGCAGATACTGGTACAACACCCCCGAAGACTGGGACACCTTTGGCGGAACTTCGCAAGCCACGCCGCTGACTGCTGGCGTCGTTGCCCTGGTGCTAAGCGCCGTTGCCGATAAGGTCGATCCCGCCGCCGTGGATCCGTTTCTTGTGAGGCAGTTCATAACAAGCACTGCAGTTGATATCGGCTATACTCCGTTTACCGCAGGCCACGGCTTCGTGAACGCCACCGCGGCGGTTATTGCTGCAAGGAGCTACTACGGTCTGCCGGCTCCTAGGGCCCCGGTGGCGCTGTTTCGCACAAACTCCGCGGTGAACTTAGGCTCCTCCTGGGAGTTCCAGTGGAAGGTGAACATACCGCTGTATTTCGGCTACTTGCTGAACAACATACTCACAACGCAGTGGGCCTCCTACCTGCAGACGCAGGTGCAACAACCGAGGATAGGCATGACCACTCTCTATCTCTCCGTAAACCCCGGCGGGCAGGCCGTTGGATTGATCACCGTGGAGTCAAAGAGCTCCACGCTCTCCATCTCGGCATCGGCCGTCACGCTCACACCGGTGTATAGGAAGACTGCTCAGCTGAACATACCCGTTAGGACTCTGGGCGGTTACTTCACCATGCAGCAACTAGGCTTCGACGAAACAATCCTCAGGCAGGCCGACCTCGTGGTGTTTAGGATGGCCTACCCGTTTTCCACATTCGACCCAGAGTTCAACTACGCCGAGAACGTCAGACCCGTCCTCTGGGTATTCGGGTGGACAGATCTAAACAACGACGGCGTGGTCTCCATCAGCGAGTTGACGTGGCTTAACTACGGCTATCAACGCGGGACGGCGACAGAAGTGCCGGTGGCCAAGCTAAGTAGCAAGCTTGCGCCAAGCCAGAGACTCGTCTTGAGAGTAGACGTAAGGCCGGTAAGAGCTCCGTATCCTTCCACAGTGCCTGTTACAATAGAGGTCGTGGCCTATAAGAGGACTCCGGCTCCCGACGTCCAAGTGACGCCTACAAGCTATACGTTAAGACCTGGCCAGAGCTACAGCTTCACAGTGCGCATTGTCGCCCCAGCGAATGCGGCGCCCACGGCCTATGAGAGAATGGTGTTGTTTGACATAAACGGAACTACCTACGTGGTTCCGCTGAGTTATATAGTTACTGCGAGCGTATCTGTCAACACGGCCTTTGCGCTTACCGCAGGGAGATCCGACAGCTGGTATAACGCCAGCGAGGTGAGAGGCGCCAACGACTGGAATTGGCGTTACGAGTCGGGCGACTGGCGCGTCTTCTATGTGTCTACGCCAACCTTAGCCAGAGGTCTCTATGTGGAGTTTAGTTGGAGGTGTCGCAACACTTCGCTTATCGTATACACGCTCGCCGGCGACGGCTTCTTCGCCGGCTACTTCTGGAACCAAGGAGTTACGTACCATAGGTACCTCGGTTCCGGCAAGTTCATGTGGACTGGCACCAGTGGAGAGACCAGGATAGTGGCTCTGCCGTCTAGCTCCTTTGCCGTACCCATAACCGTCGGCGGCTTCTTATACACAACGATGTCGGCCTCGTACCCCGTCAGCGGGGCTAGCCGCTTCGTTATTTTGGCTAGGACGTCGCTTTACGGCGGGTGCGGAACAAGCGAGGCGGTGACCGGAGTTGTGCGTCCGTTTATAAGCAGTACAGATCTGCCCGTGATACATACCATGTCGCCGTTTGTGAGGTTTGCCTTAAGCACGCCGCCTATCGGCTACAGCCTTGCACTTAAGTCTGCAAGCGTAATGGGCGGCGGGTTTGTGGTTCCAATGGTTACGGTAGGCACAGACCTACGCTTTAATATGTACTTCATCAGGATACCGTTGTTTGTGGACTATGTAGCGTTGCTTTACTCGCCAAATTACGCCACTTGGTATAGGACAGGCGGCAACAACTTCGAGACGTATCCGTACTACGCGGTCGAGGGCGTGTCTACAATTGGCTAAGCTTTTTTTCTATCTCTATCCCCTGGATTTTTCTCAAGGCTTTTAAAAACACGGCTCTTGTCTCATCTCTAGTGATGAGTTTCATTGCCTCGTCGCGGGTCGTCCATATATACGCATCGTGCTCCTTAGAGAGCGTGACGTTTTTGTCTCTGGCTCTTGCGAGGAAGTAGACCACTTCTCTGTATATTGTGCGTCCTTTTTTGGAATATTTGTAGCGTATCTCTTCTTTAAAGGAGGGTATCAACTCTACCTTTAGTCCAGTCTCCTCTAGGATCTCCCTCAGAGCCGCCGCGACGTCTGTCTCGTGTAGGTGGACTAAGCCGTGTGGGAAGTCCCAGCCGTATCTCCCGTGGAGTAGCAGGTAGAGTACGTCGCGGCTGTCCACCGCGTATACCACCGCGCCGGCTGACCTCTCATAGAAGCGCACATTTATAATTGTTTGAAGTTATATATGTTTACTACCGATTCTTAAACCGTATGGGCAGAAGTACTCTACGCCTAGGTCTTTGTAAAGCGTAGAGAGCGCCCCATATATAACTACCGGCTTGCCCAACTCCTTGGCCTTTTTCACCAGCTCGGCGAGGTCCACATGGTGCAGTGCTCCCGGCGCCACCACCACAACCCGCGCCTGCGCAAGCCACTGATACGGGTTTGAGATGTCGATGAACTCGTATGGCATAAGCCTCCCCTCTACGTCCGCCACGAGTCCGTCTGACAGCGAAAAGAGGACGCTGGCCACAGAGCGGTTGAAGCCGATGAGCAAGACAGGGCCTCCGTATTTCCCAACGACGTACTCCGCAAGTTTCTTGGGACATCTCTCCGCGTCTCTAGACCTACACACCTCGATCCTCTTGATGCCGGTCTCCCTCTGCTTCGACAAGATGTACATGCATTTGTTCAGGTGGGGGTCTTTCTCCGCCTCCTCCAAGCTGTAGCGACCGGGCTGAACGCCGGCGTCTACCGGGATGTCTGCACAGACGTCGCCGATGCAACATCTGGCTAGCACTTGTCCTTCGCAGAGGTCTACGCCCTCGCGTCGGATTACAGATACTGACAACACTTGTCTATTCCGGAGTTGCAGTTAAATACCTTTGCGCCCTCACGTGCTAGCTAGATTTCGACCGCAGTCGAAACATAATAATATATTCTTATAGTTCGTGAGGGGTATGGAGATCCTTAGGTACGATCTGGTGATAGTAGGCTCGGGCATCGCCGGTCTGCGGGCCGCCACGGCGGCCGCCTGGGCAAGCGGTGGAAAAATCTCCATCGCCATTTTGTCGAAAATACAAGCAATGCGTAGCCACAGCCTATCGGCGGAGGGCGGCATGTCGGCGGTTCTCTACCCTGAGAAGACCAACGACTCGCTTGAGCTCCACGCGTACGATACTGTAAAGGGGAGCGACTTCTTGGCGGATCAAGACGCGGTGCAAGTCTTGGTGGAGTACGCCCCCAAGGAGGTGCGCTACCTGGAGAGAATCGGGGTGCCTTGGACGAGGGAGCCAGACGGGAGGATAGCCCAGAGGCCCTTCGGCGGCATGTCGATACCTAGGACCACCTTCGCGGCGGACAAAACCGGGTTCTTCATAATGTCCACGCTCTTCTCAGAGACCAGGAGGTTCGACAACATACACATATACCACGAGCACTTCGTGACTAAGTTCATAGTGGAAAACGGACAGTTCAGAGGCGTCACGGCCTACGACCTGAGGAAGGGCGAGTTTAAGCTTTTCTACGCCAAGGCCGGCATCATAGCTACCGGCGGCGCGGGCAGGCTCTACCGCTTCACAACCACGGCCCACTCCACCACCGGCGAGACTCTGGGCTACGCGCTTAGGGCGGGTATGGCGATTAAAGATATGGAGTTCGTCCAGTGGCACCCCACGGCGCTTGTGCCAAGCGGCATATTAGTGAGCGAAGCGGCGCGCGGCGAGGGGGGCTACCTCATAAATAAGGAGGGGGAGCGCTTCATGAAGAGATACGCGCCGCAGAAAATGGAGCTGGCCCCCAGGGACATAGTGTCTAGGGCTATCTTGACCGAGTGCATGGAAGGGAGGGGGTTCCAGCACGAATCAGGCATGTGCTACGTAGGGCTGGACCTTAGGCACCTAGGCGAGGAGCGGATCAACAAGAGGATACCCTTCATCCGCGAGCTAGCTCATAAATACGCCGGCATCGACGCCTTGTCGGAACCCATCCCCGTGAGGCCTGCTGTACACTACACAATGGGCGGCATCCATACCGACACCTGGGGCCGCGTGTTGACAGCAGACGGGAAGTGGATCAGGGGGCTTTGGGCCGCTGGCGAAGCCGCCGCGGTAAGCATACACGGCGCAAACCGCCTCGGCTCAAACTCCTTAAGCGAGTGCTCTGTTTGGGGGAGGCTAACCGGCGAACAAGCCGCCAAGTACGCGATGGAGACTCCGGCTCTCCCGTCCCCAGAGGAGAAGCTGGTGGAAGCGGCCAAGAAGGAGGAGGGAAGGATCTTCGACGTGCTTCTGCATAAGGAGGTAAACGCGCCAAGTCCCTACGAGGTTAAGAGGCAGCTGAACGACGTCATGGAGGAGCACTTCGGCCCGTTTAGACACGGATCCGCAATGGCGGAGGGCGTCGCCAAGCTTAAGAAACTAAGGGAGTACACCTCGTTTAGAATAGCCGACGGCAGTAGGGTCTACAACCAGAACTTAAAAGACGCCCTAGAGATAGACGGCATGATCGACCTGGCGCTTGTGGTTGGGCTAGGCGCCTACGCCAGGGCCGAGTCTAGAGGGGCCCACTACCGGCTGGACTACCCCAAGAGAGACGATGTCAACTGGCTGAAACACACAGTTGCTTACCTATACGGAGGAGAGATAAAGCTGACTTATGCCCCCGTAACGATAACCAAATGGAAGCCTGAGGAGAGGAAGTATTAGTATGAAGTCGGTAGTCATCAAGGTAAAGAGATACGACGGCCAGAAGACGTGGTGGCAGGAGTACAAAGTGGAGGCGCCCTCCGAGAAGGTCTCAGTGTTGGATCTCTTGGTCAAGGTAAAGGAGGAGCAGGACCCAACACTTGCAGTACGTTACAGCTGTCGTATGGCCATATGCGGCTCATGTGGCATGGTCATAAACGGAGTACCCCGGCTGGCGTGCCAAACCTTGCTCTCCGAGCTGAAGGCCGAGTTCATAACCGTGGAGCCCATGTGGAACCATAAGGTGATAAAAGACCTCGTGGTGGATCTAGAGCCGGACTTTGAAAAAGTCAAGAAGGTCAAGCCATATATAATACGCGACATAAAGGAGATTTACGAAACCGATAAGGAATTCGGCCAGAAGCCAGAGGAGCTGGATAAATACTACAACTTCGCCTACTGTATTCAATGCGGTCTGTGCATGTCAGCATGTCCCGTCGTCGCCACGCATGAGAGATTTTTAGGCCCCATGGCGCTTAATGCCGGATATAGGTGGAGCGCAGACAGCAGGGACCAGGGATGGAAAGAAAGAGTTAAGATAATAGACGCCGAGGAGGGCGTGTGGGCTTGTCACTTGGCTTATACATGTAGCGCGGTGTGTCCACGCGGCGTCGACCCCGGCTTCTCAATCCAGCTACTAAAAGCCGCAATGCTAAGAAAAGCAAAGAGACCTTAATATGTTTAGCCAAGAGACGAAAAAAGAGATTAATAATAATAGGGATACTAAATCGATGAAATCGGGCAGGGGAGTCGGCGAGTGGTTTAGATACGTCAACTACGAGAGATTCTTCTTCGCGTTACATAGAGTAAGTGGGATCTACCTCGTCCTCTACCTTTTTGGACGCGTGTTTTCAGACGCCTTGCTGGGATGGGAAGCCACTGAAAGCTTTGACGCTACGCCAATAGGCAAATTGCTGGGGGCGCTTTTCTTCATATTCATCGCCTTCCACGGCCTGAACGGGCTTAGAATAGCCCTGATAGAATTCGGCATCATAAAGGGCTGGCCTATTAGAGACCCCATAAAGCCGCTTCCAGCCCTGAGAGTATCTGCACTACATAAACTCTACATAATCTTCATGATAGTGGTGGGTATCGTAGCGTTGATATACATGCCATACCTAACATTCTTCGGACAACACTTCCAGGTGGGGCCATGAGAGAGAGCACTATTAGGCTGGTCTTCCTCCTCACGGCCATCTATGTGTTGATAGTAATACCGATACTCTTCATCGCAGTGTTGCCGCTTGAGACAATAATGACCACAAACCCCATCACGATATACCCCCACGGCTTCGGCAAGTTAGACTACAACCTTAGATACGTCGAGGCAACCATCGCCACCGGGTGGGTTATCCACGGCGGTTTAGGAATAAGAAGGATCTTGGCTGAGTTCGTAAAGAGCGAACAAGGCATGAAGACAGTGAACGTGTTTACCGTTGTGTTGATAGTTGTGGTGTGGGTGGCGGCCGTATATGCGTTGCTTAGATAAATCAGCTTTGGTGTCTATCCTCACGTTTCGGCAATACCAGCTTACATCACCGGATAAAATCTAATCCTACTTTTTAATCTACTCTGGGGGCCACCACTGCGCTGAACGTCCCCGTGGTGAACTCGTATGTTAATCTCAGCGGCTTATTTGCAGACAGCTCGACCTTTACCCGTTTCGAGAGACTTCTCAGGTTTCCGCTTATGTCTTTCAACATTTCTACGCTGTATTTCGCAGACACCGCCTCCTCTGCAGATATGCTGAACACAGATTCGCTGTCGTAGCCTAGCTCGGCCTCGGCCGTCTTCCCACCTTCACCTCCGCCTCTGAACACAACCCCCTCTGGAGAGACTGTGATCTGTACCCAATCAGACACCTCCCCAACCATAGAGAGTATGTCGTCGAAGAAGCCCGAGTCCACCTCAAAAGATGCGTCAAAAGTCACGGCGAGCTCCGGGACCTCCTCCTCAACCACTTGTACTATTGGGAACGAGAAACGCCGCACCAAGCCTACCTCCTTTCCTCTCTTTGGGTACACGTAGAGGGAGAACCTGTTCTTCTCGTTGTCAACTTCAAGTTCCAGCTTCTCCGTAGCGCCTATGCGTTTGATGACGTCCTTTATCGTGGTGAAGATGAGACCAACCCTCGTCTCCTCCTCGACTACGTAGTCCTCCAGCGCTGTTGCGTGGAACTTCAGGTCAAACAGCGCCGTCTTCGTGGGGTCCAACGCCTTGAGTCCAATGCCGTCATGGGAGAAGTTGAGCACCGCCTCAGGCAAGGTTTTGATAAGCACCTCAAAGGCGTACCGCGGCTCCTTCCCCTTCGGAAAGAGAGCTCTAACCATGATATTCCCACCGCAGAGACATATATAAGTAAGTCTCATCAATATAGTAATAAATGGAGAAGACCCCGATCGCTGAAAAATGAAGAGAGGTATTACGGCTGACATTGGTTAACTGTCCATAGAGTACGTCTGTCCCGCTTAGAGTATCCTCACGTATTCTTTCGTCGCCGCGATGAACGCCAGCAGGCCCTTTGGTCTGTATACCTCTCTAATCTTTTCCTCGTATACTTCATATCGTTTAAACTCCAGCTCCAGTTTGATCTCTTTCACGGCTCTGTCTCGTGCGCAGAAAGCCTTGGGTGGGTTTAGGGAGAGGCAAGCCTCCGACCCGTCCTTTGTCATGTACACTTCTATCATATAGGGGTGTAGGATGCTCATGGGCCTTTGTTTTACCACCTCTACCATCCACGGATATCTGCGCATAATCTTTGCGATTTCGATTAGCCTATCCCTAAGATCCAGCCACTTCCTAACCCACTCCGTGCCAAACGCCCCCAGCTCCGGCCACTCCCTAAGGAGCTCCTCCACGGGGTCGGTCTTGATAACTAAAGCCGGCACAGGCGGCTCCCTAAGCCTCTCCAGCTCCCTCCTATAGTCTCTTAGTATCTCCTCAACACACTCCTCCGCAGAGCGGCAGTGAGGCTGATCCAGCTTCACCCCGTTTATGACAACGCCGCAGAAGACATCAAACTGGTGCGACCACGTACCCACCCTTACATACTCATACCACAGCCCCACCTCAAACCGCCCAGCCAACTCCCAAAGAGCGTCAGCCACCTGTTGCCTAATACGGCCGCCCGCCTCCTCATCCCTCCTTCTTCTCCATTTCTCCTTCGTTCTCCATGTCCTCCTATCTTTTGAGTGAACCCACACGTGATACCGTACGCATACTCCTTTGCGACAGCCCTCGGCTGTCATCACACCCTCGTATAGGCATCCGTCGTTGGTGCACCAATCCCGCGGAGGAGGCTCGTATTCCACATACTGGAGGATACCCAGCTTCTGCGGCAGTTCAAAAACGACGGCCACGGTCTTGATTTTCTTTGTGGCCGTTGTCGTCATATCCACTCCTTCAAAGCCGATAGAACCTCCTCCACAGCACTCCTCTCGATTAGGTAGGTACCCTTCTTGTGCCGCCTCGCCAGCCCCTTCTCCACTAGCCTCATCATGAGCCTATGTACAGCCCTCTCACACCTCCTATCCACGCCGCATATATCGCGGGTACGCACCGCGACCACGACACCTCTCTCACCATCCACACGCCTCTGTATGTACAAAAGCAGAGCTGGCAGATACTGCTTTATCTTCCAGATCTTCATACCCTCATCCTATCGGCGGCTTTCCTTATGCTAACTGTCGTCGTGCCCGCCGCCTCAGCCAGCGCCTTCAGAAGACCCAGCCTCTTAAGCGACGCCAGCCACAACGCCGCCGCAGAAACCCACGGATTCTTACCAGCCAAAACACGCCTATTCCGCTCCAGAAGCTCCACTGCGGCTTTGACTATGGGCGTCTGTAGATTAACCCTAGCCGCGAGCGTCTTCACGTAGTCTTCAATAGGCCTTCTGCCCAGCCTCATCTCCTCCTTAAGCCTCCACGCCGCCTTCCTCACCCTCCGCTCCTCAGCCTTACTACACTTCAGAAAGTCCTCCAGCGGCCTAGGCACGCCGGCCGCCTTCGCCGCAGTCCACAGCACAGCCACCGCCACCACCTCCGGCGGGAACCCAGCCACCACCTCAAAATACCTCTTCACTAGTGATTCAGCCTCCTCCACCACGCTCTGCGGCAGACCGACGCATTCCTTAACGCGCCTAATCTCGCCTCCGATTTTAACCAGCCTCCTCTCCCGGCCGTGAAGCGTCTCTCTGTGGAACCATGCCAGCCTAAACCACTGAACCCCATGCTCCGCTTTTACCGCCATGTCAGTCTTGACGACCAGCCTAAGCGGCGCCGCCCTGACGCGCTCCTCCTTCTCAAAAGCCCTCCACTCCGGCCCGGCGTCCACCACCGCCTCAGCCACAACAAGACCGCACTGCGTGCACGCCACCTCCCCCCTCTTGTGGTCGGTTATCAACTTACCACCACAGGTCGGACATTTATCCATGGCTCTACCCAAAACCGATAACACGATGAATAGATGGTGAGACCTTTATGTCTCAGGTTGTTTAAACGGCCGATGTTTGATTCAACGAGATATGCAATGTGGAGAAAGAAGCCGTTTTAGGGAAAAAGGGGGTTGGCGTTAGAATATACGGCAGTGCTCTGTGTGCCTTGCCTTCTCAACGGCCTTCTTTTTCACGGCCTCGTCTTTCAGTGCCAGGGCCCATCCCTTGAGCCACTGCACCGCCTCGTCGCGTAGCCTAAAGCCGACCACGGGCTCCGTGTTCACCAGGCTGTGCACCTCCTCCACCTCTGCCAGCCTCTCGCCATATTGTGGGCGTGCTACGGCGGTGAACTCGGCGTCTTCAAACACTATTTCCACGCCGAATAGGCTGAAAGGACGGGGGGTTCCGGGGGATGGTCGCTTCTAAACACCCACGGCACAGCCGCCCACGCCTTCTCCGCCCACCACTTGCCAAGCTCCGCCTCATGTCGAATCACAAGGCGTAACACGCGGCGGCACGGCAAAGACAACGCGGCTGTGAGCTACGCCGCGGCCGGCGCCCCCGGCGGCAGAGAGGCAGACGCGGGGAGAGCCGTAAGGCCCCAACGGGCAAAGCCCGCAACGTGTCAGAAAATGTTATAAAGCCGTTTTTTTTTTCTTTTGAGACATGTTGAGGGGTATTCCGCTGGTGGTGTTGGCGCTGTCCATCGCCGTGGTTGCCGGCTATGTGGAGGTTTATGTGGAAGACGGCCCCGACCTAGACGGCCTACACATATACGCATGGGACGGGAAAGAGTGGGTGCCAGTCCACGTGATCTACGTCCCGGAGTACATCGACACCTACATAGTCGCCACCGGGCAGTGGGCTTCAATGCCATACTACAACATGTCGAAATACATACTGCAAATACCCAGAGAGGCCTTTAGACGCGGTCCGCCGCGCACGCCCCCCGGCCTAGAGAGGTGGACGCTGGAGGTGCAAAACGGGACGAGGAAGACGGTGGTGGAGCTGGCGGTGGGCAGAAAACCCATTACCAAGGGAAACCTCACGCTCGCCACTTGGTACTCGCTAGGCGACCAGCCGCCCAAAACCCCCCACCGCGGGAGGTTCATAAACCCACCGAGAAGCCCGCCTAAAAACAACGCCGCAACAGAGGCAGACACGGCAAGCTACGTCGTATCCCCAGGCACAACCATCTACCCAATAGGAAGCCTATACTTTCAGCCAGCAAAAGTAAGAAGCGGCTCGTTCGGCACCTACGTGCCGGTGGACACACCCGATGGGTTTAACACCGCCTGTGAGCTACCTGAAATGCATTGGGTCGGCTTCGAGGTTCAGAACTTCACCGTCGGCGTTAAGGTGTCTGGCACAATCTACTACGGCACCTTGACCCTTGAGTTTTACAACCGCGACACGTGCACACTCATCACTAAATATTACATATCACTGCCCAGCTCCGGGAGCAGGTGGACAAATGTTAATGTGCAACTGCCGCGAGACTCTCAGATAGGCGTTAGGATACGCGTAGACGGCTACGCGCCGTACGACGCCATAATTAACGTATCCGTAGTTGCGAGGTATGTGAAGACAGTCAACAGCTTGGCACAGATAGCCACAACAAAAGCAACGACGCCCAGCCCCACCGACGTCAGCTTCTCCAGCCAGCTCTACGGCCAGCGCAACAGAATTGCCGTGCTCTTCGGCCCCTTCGTGGCCTACGACGGCCTGGCGGCCACCGCCGCGGGCACCTCCTTCAGCTACATCTACGTGCCGCCACATACGATGATGCTCCAATGGACAGGGCAGTGCCCGTTTCTTTCCGTTGAATACTACGTCAACGGTGTATTCATTACAGGTAGTTTCGTCGGCCCCACCTCCTCCTACCCGTATAACGGCTACTGCTACTATGACGTCTCATCTACCGTCCTCCAGCTCCGGGCTAGAGATTACGTAATCTCCAAGGCGCTGTCAAGAGGCGGCGGGATAATGGTCTCGGTAGTTTATCGTAACCCTCTAGGATTTCCTTTTGTAAAGATATCCTTCCGCGGTAGCCTAGAAATCGTCTACGACCGCTGGATAGAACCATTCCACTCCAACTACATAGATAGAGGTACAGGAGATCCATATTTAGAATGGGGCGTTACGTTGCTTCTCAATACGTATCAAGTTCTTGGCTCTATAAACGCCACTGCTATAAATGTCATTTCAGAGATAAGGAGTTCTACCTCTCAACTAGTGCTGTCCTTGGCTCATAACCAGCTAGACTCCTTGCGGTATATATGCGGCGCCGAGTGGGTGATAACGGTGCCGGTATCTGGGCCTAAGGTGTACTACGGTAACGAGCTGGTTGAGAAGCCGTGGTGGGCCGCGTTGGGCTTGAGAGTGCTTGACTCGGCGGATTGGTTCATAACCCTCAGTGGTATTAGTGGTGGTAAGGGCTTAATTGCCTCTATTCTCGTTAAGGTGGCGCAGAACATTTTCTTAACGGCGAGCGCCACTGTAAGCATCAGCTCCTCAAGCGGCATATACACCGTAAGGTGGACAAAAGGCTGGGCCGAGTCTCCGCCGCATACCGTAGTTATAACACTAGACCGCGAACTCTCTTCAACACCGCGATACACCGAGTGGAGATACTTCAGAGAGGCGTACCAAAGCATATCATATCCATGCGCCTTTGGTCCACAGCGTGTCGTCGGCACAAACATGTACCTGCCTCCCCGTACACCGGCCGTACAGTGGGCAACTGCGAAAATCTGGACGTGGCGTGGCCAAACTCGCATATTAACAGGTCCGTTGGAGGTTGGTAGTCGTTAATGTCTAGGTTTTTGTTTTTTGTTTCTTTTTTGCTTCTCCTTTTCTTTTCGTATTGGGTGGGGGATGGCGTGTTGTATCCTTTGGGGGCCGGTGTCTTTCTTGCGTTGTTTTACCTGGTGTTGGTTGGCGTGGTGTTTTTCTTTCACGTGGTTCCTGGTGTCGGGAGGAGGGTGTTGGAGGCGGCTGTTTTGGTGGTTCTCTTCGCCTCCTTCTACGTGTATCCGCCTCTCGCGCTGACGGCTATACCGGCTCTTTTCTTCGTACTGCTGTATCCGGTGTATCTCGGCTGGAAACACGGCGTCTTTAAAGACCTGACCCACATAATTCTCTGGTTTGTGCTGTCGGCCGCGTTGGGCATCGCCCTCTCATGGCCTCTGCCTCAAATCCTCTGGATCAACATCCTCGCCGCCGTGTCGACGGCGTTGCTAGCCCACTACATCCTCCTAAAAACATACCCCCGCCTCAAAAGACAAAACCAAAAGCCAACAGCCACATAACCAACCGCAGGTGCTACCCGGTGGAATTCATAAGCCGGCTGTCGCCGCGAATCTACGACGGCGGATTAGTGACTGGGTCTTCTGCCGCTGTGTCTTGGCCGGGGGCCGCTTTTGATACTCTGAGGTGGGATTGCAAGTTTGCAGATTTTAAAGACGTTTTTTCTTCGGCGGAGGGTGTGAAGAGGCGTGTGTTTAGGCGTCGTCTGTGGGCTTAATGTCCTCTATATTGATACGCCGCGGCTTCTGGGCTGGGGGGCGTGTGGGGCTTTTCTCCACAACGCCGAGCACGCCACCGCCGACGGCGCCTCCCTAAACTCGCGGAGGTCGACAACCACGAGACCACCAGCTCCATGTAGACTCGCCCAACGCGGCGAAGACCCTCTGGCTGTTGCTCTCGGCAACGGCGTAGGAGATGTCGAAGAGACCGGTCTCGTAGATCATGTTCACCTCCCTTACGGTATCCACTTGTCGGTGAAGTCTGAGACTCTTCCACATGTTGTCATTATACTCCTCAGCCGCCTCGGACTCCACCCTCTTCACTACTCCACCCGCAAGTCCTCCCCTACCGCGGAATCTCCGGGTAGACCTCCTAGAAGCCGAAGCGTAAAGACCCGGCCTTCACCTCGGCCGCCACTTCCACCAGCTGTTTGTCCTCTGTCTTATTCTGCGTCTAGAGCCTTGGCGCCTGGATACGTCTCCTCTACGAAGAGCTCGGCCAAGACGCGGCCCACAAGCCCCGCCGCCTCTCTTTCACGTCTAGGAGGCTGTACTCCTCGCCGAGGTTTCTGGCGGCGGTGCGCTGGATTCTCTAATCTGTCTAAGAGACGCCGCGTCACAGGCAACACCCAAGACCTTGAAGATTATGTGGGGATTGTACAAGGACTCCTTGGCCTCTCATGTGGATGTCCGCGGCATTACGCAAAACCCGCCGAGGCGTCTAGCGCAGGGCGGCAGGCCGCATATGCGGCCAGCCTCGGGCGTTGAGAAGCTTCTGCATCTATGCCGCGGCCCCACCGCGGGACACTTCATAAAAACTTCCAAGCCTCATGCAATACATTTCTATGTTATGTTTTGAGGAAGTTTTGGGGAGGTGTGTCTTGTCTGTGTTTGGTATAACTAGTGTATTTTTTAGAGAGTATCTATGCGTTGTGTATGTTGTGCGCTTCGGCGCTTGAGGCGGCGAAGCCAGCCGCGTCGCCGTCCGGCGCTGTCAAAACACGCGGGGCTATGATGCGTAAGCCCGACGCAGACCCCTCCACATTGATCCACCGCAACCCCCACGCCTGGGTTGGACACGCAACCGCCTCGGCGGCCGTAACTCTTCAACCACGCAGAGACACGCCTCTCGCCGATTGAGATGCACGACCTAGGCATAATCACGCTGGTGGGCGTAGCCGCTTTCGTGATGTTAATAAGAGGAGACCCCAAGTGGGCCCTCCCCGCGTTGATAGGCGCCGTGGCGCTCTTCCTAGTGCCCACAGTGACTATGTTGACAATAGCCTACTTCACACCCCAGGGATCCCCACTCCCGCCTCTCTTCGAGTTGAGGCAGGGGGAGTTCTTCCCATACCCCTACCCGGCCGGCTCGTTGCAGGAGGCGCTGGAGAGGAACTACAAAGCAATACACGAAACCTTCGAGGCCCTCCTAACGGCTCAGCAGGCCTCTTTCACTGCCCTCTTCGCAGTGGCGTCTGCGGAGACTGTGGTTAACATCGTCGCGTCGCTGGTGCCGGGAGGCGCCGTGGTACAGCTCTCTAAATACGCCATGTACGTCTCCAAGGTGGGGGACCCGGTTCTGCAGATCTCCCTAACCACGTACAACGCCGCCACCGCCTTCGTCATGATCTTCCACTTCCTGGAATTCATGGCTAAGCTGGCGGTGAAGATGGCTGTGCCGCTCCTGGCCCTTTCGCTGTTGGCGGTCATCTTCGGCCCCACCAGGGCGCTGGGTGGCGCCCTCCTCTTCTTCGCCCTCATAATGATCGTGCCTTCTTACATCGGCTTCTACCTGGCGCCTCTAGGGAAAGAATTCGCTGTGTGGGGTGTCGAAACTGCAAAGTGGCTAAACGCCACGGCGGCAAACGCCACGGGCATAGCCCCGGTGCCTCTGGTGGTTGTTGAAGGCGCTCAGCATACCCTCTTCCTAGCCGGATACAACAACACCTTTGTCAAGCCTAACGCCGCGGAGCTGGGGGAGAAGATGCGGGAGGTGTTGACGGCGTTGAACTCAACCGTGTTGAACTCCACCGGCGTGCCGCTGAACTCCACCCACGTGGAGAAGGCGGCGGCCACCGCCTTGGAGCTAGCCGAGAGGTACAAAGTCTTCGAAAAGGCGGCCTTCAACGGGACAGACTGGGTAGCCGCCACAGCTGGCTCCATCACGCCCATCGCATACGGCAACAAGACGTGGCTCTCCACTGCGGTCAACACCTGGCTGGACTTCCCCGTGCTGGCACCCCAAGAGGGCGGTTGCGTCCTACACGGCGATTTCCGGGAGTTTTTAGACTACTTGATGCCGCCGGAGGAGGCGCGGAGGCTCAAGGAGCGGGTGGATAACCTCACCCGCGCCGTATGTAAATTCCACGAATGGCTGGGCTACAGAAGCTACCACCTCCAGATAGACGTCCCCCAGCACTGGCGGTTCCTCGCCGTTGCAATAAACTACACGGCGAGGGATAGACACGGGGTGGTGGATAGAGGCATCGTCTACGGCTGGAACGGGGTGTGGGGGTGGCTGGCTGGGCCGGACAACGAGACGTGCTTCAACGCCTTGGGCAACAAGTCCAACTGCGCCGTGTTGGACACCACGGTTAGGAGGGGTGTATACAACTTCTCCCTCTGGACGGGGGAGAAGCGGGTTGTGGATCCGGTTGCTCGCGAGGTCCTTTCGGAGTTCAGCTTCACGGTGCGTAACGCTTCTCAGCCTGTCTTCAGCAGGTCTATCAGCCTCCACCGCTGGGTGGAGACTTGCGAGTGGTGTTGCGAGTACGTCAACGGGACGTGTGTGCAGTGGTGTTCGTCATCAAGAGACGTCTGGCAGAGGGCCGACGTGACTAAGAGGCTGGGCTCAGGCCGCTACGAATACAACACTGTAGTATATTCACGGCCTTGGGTGCCGGAGGAGGAGCAGAACTACACCGGCGAGATACCCACCACCACAAGGACGTGGGACGTGAGGATTTGGCTTGAGTACGGGCCGTGGAGTGGGGACGGCTGGCCGCCCTTCGGCGCCTACTGCTACAGCTACAGCAACAGGACATACATGGTGCTGTCTTTCTTCAGAGCCGTGCCGGGGCCGCCGCGTGTGTTGTACGCCTTCACGTGGATGGACAACGTGGGCGTCTGGCTGTATAAACATCAGGGCGACCCACTGCCGGAGGTGCTGGTCAACTACACGGATACGGACGGGGTGAGGGTTGTGCACTATCTAGAAGGCG
>Ga0272449_1002497_pt1 | contig 17082 bp, 17 predicted proteins | sample YNPCB0241_FD_198679 | JGI IMG/M metagenome (GOLD analysis project Ga0272449, IMG submission 198679) | Hot spring sediment microbial communities from Yellowstone National Park, WY, United States - YNP-CB-024-1 | ecosystem: Environmental > Aquatic > Thermal springs > Hot (42-90C) > Sediment...
ATGACCTTGTTCAAAGGATTCTTGGAGAACCTGTTCCTATGTGGTTAATAAAAAAACTTGCAGGAGATGGAATGTTAAACATGACATTGCTTGGTTTTAATCTTAGTGAATACATTAACGGAGTATCAAAAAAACATGAAGAAGTTTCTGAAAGAATGTTTCCAGGCTATGAAATACACGCAATTACAAATGGAGTTCATCCCTATACATGGGTTTCAGAATCTTTTAAAAATCTTTATAATAAACATCTACCAGGCTGGGCAATGGAACCTGAAATTTTTGTGAGAGCATGGAAAATTCCAGAAGAGGAACTATGGGATGCTCATATGCAGGCTAAAAAAAGTTTAATTGATTATGTAAATCGACTTACAGGTATGAATTTTAACTATGAAACATTCACAATAGGTTTCGCAAGAAGAGCAACACCTTATAAAAGAGCTGATTTATTACTTTCAGACCCTGAAAGATTAGCAATAATTGGAGAAGGAAGAGTTCAGATTATTTACGCAGGTAAAGCACATCCAAAAGATGAAGGAGGCAAGCAACTAATTCAGAGAATTTTTCAGATTAAGGAGCGAATTAAAGATAAAGTTAAAATAGTTTATTTACCAAATTACGATATGGCAATGGCAATGAAACTTGTTGCAGGAGTGGATATTTGGCTTAATAATCCCCTTAAACCTCTTGAAGCATCAGGAACTTCAGGGATGAAGGCAACCCATAACGGTGTTCCCAATTTCAGTGTTCTTGATGGATGGTGGATAGAGGGCTGGATTGAAGGATATACAGGATGGGCAATAGGAACTCTTGAGGAAACTTCAGATCCAAAAAGAGATGCAGAAGACTTATATTTTAAATTAGGGAATGATGTATTGCCAATGTTTTATGAAAATAGAAATATATGGATTAAAGTAATGAAAAATGCAATAGCTATGAATGCTTATTATTTTAATACTCACAGGATGATTAGATTTTATGTAACAGAAGCTTATATAAGGTAGACTTTTCATGTTCAAGGAGCCATTTTTTTACTTCTATCCCTAAAGAGTATCCACCAATGTCTCCATTAGTTTTTATTACTCTATGACAGGGAATAATTAATGGTAAGGGATTTTTTTTAAGTGCCTGCCCAACTGCCCTTGGTGATGTATTTAATTTTTTTGCAATCCAATTGTATGAAACAGTCTCTCCATAGGATATTTGAGATGTAAGATTAAATACCGCTTTGCAAAAATTTGAAGCATTAATTAATTTAAATGGATAATCAATAGTAATTGTCTTATCTTCAAAATAAGCTTTTAAACATTCAATGAAGTTCATTATCTCTGTGGATAAATTTTGTTCATTTATTAAAAGGAATCTGTCAGATTTTGCGATTTTTATAACATTAAATTCGTCATCAAAGGACAATTCGAGAATACCAATTGGTGTATCAATGTATACAGATTTCATAGAATTGATTATAATAAAAAAATGGATCCTTTAGAAATTATTAAGAAATATTACAAAATAGAAAGTATGGCATTTAAAATACTTGTCAATCATTCTAAAGCTGTGGCTGAAAAGGCTTTAAAAATTGCGGAAAAGTTTGAAGTAGATAAACAGTTTATTTATGAGTCCGCTGTGCTTCATGATATAGGGATTTTTATGACAAATACGGCCAAATTTGACTGTCATGGTATATTTCCCTATATCTGTCATGGTTATCTTGGAAGAGAAATTCTTGAAAAAGAGGGTTTTCCCAGACATGCCCTTGTTTGTGAAAGACACACAGGTGTGGGAATTACAAAGGAAGAAATAATAAAAAACAATCTTCCCTTACCTCAAAGAGATATGATACCTCTTAGTATGGAAGAGAAAATAATTGCCTTTGCAGATAAATTTTTTTCAAAGGAATCTGATGGTTCTGTAAGATTAAGAACTGTTGATGAAATAATCAATGACCTTGCAAGATATGGTGAAGAAAAAGTAAAAATTTTCAAGGAATGGCTTAAATTATTTGAGGGGAATGCCTAAGAGGCAGTCCCCTCTGTTAGAAATTCAGAAAATTTAATCTCCTTTAGATCTTCAATTAATTTATTCCTTACCTTAAACCATATAGGATGAACAGGACAATAAGGGACAAGTCCGCAGATTCCTTTGTTAATAACGCATCTGTTTAGAGCAATTGATTTTTCCATTACAATAATCACATCATAAAGAGTAATCTCATCTGGTTTTTTAGCCAAGGTTACCCCACCTGATACTCCTCTTTTAAGTTTCAATAAACCAGCCTTTTCAAGCTCTTTCAATATTTTCATTAAAAAATTCTTTGGTATCTCCATTTCTTTTGAAATATTCTCAGCTTTTGCAGTAAAATTTTCTTTTCCAGAAAGATAAAGCACAGTTCTTATTGCATAATCTGTTTCTCTTGTAATCTGTAATCCTTTAATAGCCTTCCTCCTTAAGTTCCTTTTCTGTGATTTTATACATAAATGTTTTATATGTCCAAGCCTGATAGAAAATAACAATAGGAACAAAGATTATTACAACAATTGTCATGATTTTCAGAGTATAAGGACTTGATGAGGAATTAAAAAGAGTAAGACTGTATTTAGGATCAATTGAGGATGGTAAAAGATTAGGATAAAGTCCTACTAATCCGCTAAAAATCAATGCAATAATAAATAAAGCGGAAAAAACAAAGGCTCGTCCATTTTTATTTTTAATAAGATAAAACCCTGTAAGAAGAAGGCAAGCTACAGCTAAAACTGGAACAATAAACCATATAGGTGTTTTTATAAAATTATCATAGAGATTTGTAAATACAGCTGTAAAAATCAAAAATAATACAGCAGCAATTGTCTGTAAATACCAAAATTTTTTTGATCTTGCAAAGGCACGATTAGCTAATTCCTCAGGTACTCTTAATGAAACCCACAATCCACCATGGACTATGAAGGTGAAAAGAAAGAGTAAGCCTACAAGCAATCCATAGGGATTTAGAAGACTGAAAAGGGTTCCATAGTAGCCTGAGTCATCAAAGGGTAGTCCCATAAAAATGTTTCCAAAGGCAACACCAAAGAGCAATGCAGGGATGAAACTCCCTACAAATAACCAAAAATCCCAGAATTTTTTCATTCCTTCAGAAGTTGATTTTCCTTTTAGTTCAACAGCAACTCCTCTGAATATGAGAGCAAAAAGTATTATTAAAAGGGGAGTATAAAGATAGCTAAACATATAGGCATAGGTTGTTGGAAAGGCAGCAAAGGTAGCCCCTCCTGCAGTGATTAGCCATACTTCATTACCATTCCAAACCGGACCTATTGCATGTAATACTGCTTTTTTATCAATTTCACTTTTACTTATGAAGGGATAAAGAATTCCTGCTCCAAAGTCAAATCCATCAAGGGCAAAATAAACTGCCCAGAGTAACCCCCATAAAATAAACCATATAATTTGAAACTCCATTTTTAGACCTCCTTTGGTTCAGGACCTTTTCTTGCATATTTTGAAAGAAGATAAATATCAATAATACCCAAAGCACTATAAAAAATTGTAAATCCTATAAAAGAAGCCACAACCTGAGCAGGTTCAACTGCTTTTGAAACAGCTTCAGAAGTTCTCAACAATCCATAGACAATCCAAGGTTGTCTACCCACCTCTGCAACAATCCAGCCAAGCTGTCCAGCGATGTATGGAAGAGGGATTGACCATAGAAGAATTCTTAAGAGTGTAGTGCTTTGTTCAATTTTTTTGAATTTAATCAAAGCCAAGAATACAAGAACGATAAACAGAAAGCCAAGTACTACCATAACCCTGAAACTTATAAATGTAAGTGTTACGGGTGGTCTATCTTGGGGTGGAAACTCTTTAAGTCCTTTAATTTCTTCTTGTCCTGCAAGAATGCTCAAAAATTTAGGAATTCCTATAGCTTCAACTGAATTTTTCTCGTTGGCTGGATCAGGCATAAGCAGAAGATACATTGGTGCATCCTTTGTGGTTTCCCAAAGAGATTCCATGGCAGCAAATTTTGTTGGTTGAGTTTTGGCAACCTCTTTTGCATGAAAATCTCCGACTCCAACAACCAAAATTGAACTTACTAAAGCAAAAATAGCACCAATTTTAAAACACTTTTTAAAGAACTCCGTTTCATTTTTTCTTAAAAGATGGTATGCTGAAACACCAAGAACAAAAAATCCTGCTACAACCCAACCTGATGCAACAGTATGGAAAAATTTCAATATTCCATAAGGATTTGTTACAACTGCCCAGAAATCAACCATTTCTGCTCTCGCATTTCTTATTACATAACCTACAGGATTTTGCATCCAGCCATTGGCAATTAAAATCCATAGAGCAGACAAATTAGTTGCAAAAGCTACAAGCCATATTGAAAGTGCATGAAGTTTTGGTGAAATTCTATTCCATCCAAATATCCACACACCAAGAAAGGTTGACTCAAGGAAAAATGCAAGAGTTGCTTCAATTGCAAGGGGTGAACCAAAAATGTCTCCTACATAGCGGGAGTACTCTGCCCAGTTCATTCCGAACTGAAATTCCAGTGTAATACCTGTAACAACCCCTAAGGCAAAATTAATTAAAAAAAGCCTACCCCAAAATTTTGCCATTCTTAAGTAATCTTTGTCTCCTGTTGCTACATATCTACTTTCCATGTAAGCTATAAGGATTGAAAGCCCTAATGTGAGAGGAACAAAAATAAAATGGAAGGCAGCTGTTATGGCAAACTGAAGTCTGCTTAATAATAAAACAGTATCCATACCTCCCTCCTAAATTTTTATTGTTGACTAATTTTATCCACTTTTAAAAATTTTGTCAAGAGAAAATTTTTTTAATTTTTTGATATAATTGACTATGCAAATTAAAAAATTAAGTGAAATTATTGATATTTCAGAAGATTTAATAAATTCTTTTGAAAAAGAAAGTGTAACTTTCATAAATATTGTCAAATCAGAAATTTTATCGAATCCAAAACTTTATGAATTAATTGGGAATAATTCCATAAAATTTTTAGAAGATGTTATCTATAATCATATAAAAATCATGTCAACCGCTTTGAAATTTGATAGTGTTTATATTTTAATGAAAGGACTTTCAAGATTATATAGATTTTCCCAGAAAAAGGGTGTTCAAGATAAATTATTTACAATACTGCATATTGCATTAGAAAATTCTATTACATCAACGATACAAAAATATAAAGAAGATTTTAAAACTTTGTATGCCTGGATTATTCAAAATTTTAATCTTGTATTATCTTCTGTTGACTCTACTCAAGGACAATATAAATATTTCGAAAATAATATAGAATTTATAACAAATTTCATATCAAAGCTATTCGAAAATGATTTAATTGAAGCAGAAGTATTAATAAATAGTTATTTGTTCGACGATTTAAGGAGAGAAAAATTTTATAATTATATGCTTTATCCATCCTTAGAAATCATAAAAAAATTATATGAAAGAGATATTTTTGACGAAACAGAAACAAAATTAGCCCTCTCAGCTTTTAATAGGGTTTTATCTTCTATTTACATAGAAAAGGATATTAAAAATAAAAAAGAATTTTATTCTCTATATTTACCAGAAGAGGACATCTTAGACAGTAAAATTTTAAGTTTATACAACGCAATAGAAGCCCAAATTTTTTCAGACCTTTTATCCTTTAAAGGATTTAGAAGCTTCTGTTTAAATGTTAAGGAAATTGCGAAGTTTAATTTAAATAATCAAGAAAATGCCGTAATAATTTTTGGATTATCACCTTATAACTTTCCTCAATTTATTCAAACTTGGGAAATGATAAAAGCAAAGGCGCCTAAAATTAGAATTTTTATATCCGATGAGAATTGGGAGGATTTTTACAGAATTAATAAATATGGTGAATTATTTTCTCACCCAAAAGAAATTCTGGAGGTTTTAAAAAATGATTGACAAATATATAAAAAAAATATTTGAAAAAACAGAGATAATTGAAGAGAAAAAATTATCCGGTGAGATTGCTGATATCTTGAAGATGAATTTAGAGTTTTTATTCAACTATATTGAAAATTTTGGCAAAATAGTCTTTGTAGTTACAGATAAAGATTTAAACATAAAACATGCTAATAAAGCCTTTTTAAAAATGATTAACTTAGATGATGTTCAAGATAAAAATTTTAAAATTTTCTTACCCCCTTATGTTAAGTATATTTCAATACCTGAGGATGGAAAGGCAGAAAAGGTTATTATCCATTTAAAATGTAGAAGACCAGATGTTAATATAACCTTATCTGGTTATGTCTTAGCCCAAAAGGAAGTTTTATTATTTTTCCTCGAAAAAAGAAATTTCAATTATCATGAACTATATGAAAAAATATCTGATTTAAACAATGAAATAGCGAAGTTATTGAGAGAAAATCAGAAAAAAGATTATCTAATAGAAAAATTAAAAAATGAAATAAATGAAACTATGAGAAAAGATCAGCTTACTGGAGCCTACAACAGAATTTATCTTAAGGAAGTAACAGAAAGAGAACTTGCAAAAGTCAAAAGATATAAAGTTCCATTGAGCATTGTTTTAGTTGATATTGAAAATTTTAAACTAATTAATCAAAATTATGGTAGGACAACAGGAGATAAAATCTTAAAACAGTATGCTAATCTATTAATGGAATACACAAGAATTGTAGATATGGTTTTTCGTTACGAAGAAGATAATTTTCTATTACTTTTGCCTAATACTAATATTGAAGGTGCAAAAATTGTGGCAAAAAAAATTGAAAATATTACAAATACTACATTATTTGAAAACGGTATTAGCATAAATGTAAAAACTGCCACTGTTGAGTGCAAGGAAGATGATTCTTTAGAATCCCTTATTGATAGATCCTATATGTTGCTTAAGGGAATTTAATTTGTTTTTATAACTAAAATGGAAAAATTTTTGGAAGTTTAAACCCTTTACCGTGTTTGAATTTTTTCATCATTTTTTTCATCTCATTAAATTGTTTGATTAGTCTGTTTACATCTGTAACTGTTGTACCGCTACCCTTTGCAATTCTTATTCTTCTACTTGCATTTATAATTTTAGGATTTTTTCTTTCTTCAAGAGTCATGGAGTTAATTATTGCTTCAACTTTTACAAATTCTTTTTCATCTATTTTTATATCCTTCAATAATTTATTTGCTCCAGGAAGCATAGAAAGAATATTTTCAAGAGGACCCATTTTTCTCATCTTTCTTATTTGTTCTTTAAGGTCATCAAAGGTAAAATCCTCTTTTTCAATTTTTTCTTTTAGTTTTTCAGCTTCCTTCTGATCAAAGGCTTTTTGAGCTTGCTCAATGAGCGATAAAACATCACCCATTCCTAATATTCTTTTAGCAATTCTGTCTGGATAAAACTCTTCCAAAGCATCTAATTTTTCACCTACTCCTATTAATTTAATTGGTTTGCCCGTAACTTCTTTAATTGAAAGAGCTGCTCCACCTCGAGCATCACCGTCCATTTTTGTAAGAATTATTCCATCAATTCCAATTTTGTCATTAAAGCTTTTAGCAATATTAACAGCATCCTGCCCTGTCATCGCATCGGCAACAAACAATACTTCATTGGGATTAAGAATTTCTTTAACATATTGAAGTTCTTGCATAAGTTCTTCATCAACATGCATTCTACCAGCAGTATCCACTATAACAGGATCCATTCTATCTATTTTTGCCTTTTTTAGGGCTTCTTGACATAGTTTTCTTGGATCTTTTAAATCAAATGAATGAAAAACAGGCACATCTATTTGTTTACCTAAGGTAATTAGTTGTTCTATGGCAGCCGGTCTTTGTAAATCTGCAGCAACAAGCATAGGACGTCTGCCTTCCTTTTTAAAAATTCTTGCTAACTTTGCAGATGTTGTTGTTTTTCCTGAACCATGAAGTCCTACCATCATAATAACTGTAGGTGGATTTGGGCTTAACTGTATTTTCGCACTGCTACCACCAAGTAATTCACAAAGTTCATCATATACTATCTTTATTACCTGTTGGGCAGGCGAGAGACTTTCAAGTATTTCTTTTCCTATTGACTTTTGTCTTACTCTATCAATAAAAGACTTCACTACTTTGAAATTCACATCTGCCTCTAATAGGGCAATTCTTATCTCTTTCAAGGCAACATCAACATCTTCTTCTTTTAGAATTCCTTTACCTTTAAGTTTTTTAAATATTGCTTCTAATTTATCTGATAGTGCTTCAAACACCTTTATTGTCCTCCTTTATTAAGAATTTTTTCGATCTCTCTATTAAGCAAGCCAAAAGTATCCTTTGTTATTCCTCTGTATATCTGTCTGATTTGTTTTTTTTCATCTAAAATAACAAAATTTGGAAAGCCATAAACATTGTAAAGTTTTTTAACTTTTACATCTGCTATGAATAGAGGATATTTTATCACTTTATTTTTTGAAAATTCTTTGAGTTTATTTATATCTTCAACTTCATCGTTAAAAAGAATCCCTATTACCATCAAATTTTCATTAGAAAATTGTTCATGGATTTGATTTATGTCTGGAATAACCATATCGCAGGCAAAGCACTTAGTTGAAAGAAATTCGATTAGAATAACCTTGCTTTTAAACTGATTGAGAGAATAAGTTTTTCCATCATGACCAGTTAAATAAAAATTAGGTGCAGGGTCTCCGGTTTTTAAAGCTCCCTGCACATTATTGATATAAATTAAGAGAAAACATATAGAAATTAAGAAGAAAAGTTTTTTCACTATTTAAACATTATTTAAGAGGGTATCTAATTTGCTCTTTAAAGTTGACTTTGGCACAACTCCTACAATCTGGTCTACTCTTTGCCCATCCTTAAAAAACATTATTGTAGGGATACCCATAATACTATATCGAGTTGCTATCTCTGGATTTTCATCTGTATTAAGTTTTCCAATTTTAACCTTATTAGAATATTCTTTTGCTAATTCTTCAATAGTAGGAGCTATTATTCTACAAGGTCCACACCATGGAGCCCAAAAATCCACCATTACTACTCCTTTAGAGTTTAATACCTCTTTTTCCCATGAAGTAGTTGTAAGCTCTAAAATTCCTTCTGTCATTATTACCTCCAAGAATTTTTATTCATGCAATATATTTATAAAATAAATTTTAATTAATTATTTTGTCAATTTATCGACATTTCTTTAAAAAATAATCTTCTTTAAAAAGTATTGTCCAATCTTTAAGAATTATATATGGAATATTTTTATGTTGTAAACACAAACATCTGGCCTGAAATTGCCGATAGAGATAAAAGCAATATAATATTTATGCAGTCATTCCGAAGGGTTATATACCCCGAGGAATTTCTCATTAAAGAATCTATCTGGTGAAAAAGGAGGAGATTCCTCAGTCGCTTACGCTCCTTCGGAATGACAAAATCAGTGTTTTTCTATCGACAATTTCAGGATCTGGTTAACTAATTGACAATATAAGCTTTTTTATGATATACAATAAAATAATTTGGGGAGTCGTCTAACGGCAGGACGGCAGACTCTGGATCTGCTTGTAGGGGTTCGAATCCTCTCTCCCCAGTTAATAAAAAAGGTCCCATCGTCTAGCCAGGTCAAGGACGTAGCCCTCTCAAGGCTAAAACACGGGTTCGAATCCCGTTGGGACCGTTTAAATAAATTTATAATTAAATTAAAATTTATGAGAAAAATTTCATTTTTTATAATTTCAATTATTTTTATATTTGCTATCTTTTCTAATTCATCAGCTGAAACTTTTTCAATTGGAGAAAACACTTCTGCTGTTGGAACAATTAAATATCACGTAATTCAAAAGGGAGAATCCCTTATTGAGCTTGCAAGACAAAATGCTCTTGGCTACAATGAAATTGTAGATGCAAATCCTGAATTTGATCCCTTTGTACCTACTGTGGGAAGTAAAATTATAATTCCTAAATTTTGGATTCTTCCAGATAGACCTGAAAAATTTCAAGGCATATTAATCAATCTATCTGAAATGAGACTATTTTATTTTTATAAAAAAGGGAATATTAATTTTTTAAGTACCTTCCCAATAGGGATAGGAGATGATAATCTTGAAACACCAATGGGAAAATTTAAAATATCTCATAAAGTTATTAATCCTTCATGGTATGTTCCAGAGTCAATAAGAAAAGAAAGACCTGAACTACCTGCAGTAGTTCCCCCCGGACCAGAAAATCCTCTGGGAACGCATGCAATGAGACTGTCAGGTACAAGTTACCTAATTCATGGAACAAATAGACCCTGGGCAGTTGGTAGAAAAGTAACTCATGGTTGTATAAGGCTTTATCCTGAAGATATTCCAAAGCTTTTTGAAATTGTTCCTATTGGTACAGAGGTATTAATTACAAGACAACCTGTAAAAGTTGGTAAAATCGGTGATGAAGTATATGTTGAAGTTCATCTTGATGAGCAATTAAAAGAATTCGATTATTTGGGTACTGCTATAAATCTTCTTGCTAAGAAGGGGCTTTTAAAATATGTTGATACTTTTAAACTTTATAATGTAATTAAACAAAAAAATGGTATTCCGACTTCTGTAACTGTTAAAAATAAAGAGCCACAGGTCATTACTTCTGACCCGTGGCTTTAGAAAATAAAGGCTAAAGAATTATTTCTTTTGTTGTAATTCAAAAGCCTTTCCAGCTTTCTGTGCAGCAGCTTCTGCTCTATTTGCTGCATCTTCTGCTTTCTTTGCAGCAGCTTCTGCTCTCTTCGCAGCATCATCAGCTTTATTACAACAATCATCTACCTTCTTCCCCAGGGCATCAACTTTTGACTCAAGGGCATTAACTTTGTTTTCAAGTTTACCGAGTCTGTCAACGATAGGGTCAATTTCTTGTTTTACATAGTCCTTTGTGGCACAACCAAATGAAAAAATAAACATTACCGCCAATACAACTGCCATCAATCTTTTCATATTCTTTCACCTCCTTTCTGGAAATTTTTACTTAATTTAATAGAGTTTATAATATATTGATTAAAAAATCAACCTTTTTTGAAGTATCCCTCAATTAGGATATCCTTAGATAATTTTCGTATAGACAATTTTTCTATTTCATAGGCTTCAGATAGCCTTTTATAAAAATTTCCTCCTATACATGGATAAGAATCTTTACCACCTATTATTTTAGGAGCTATAAAAATCATTAATTTATCAACAATATTATATTTAATTGCATAAGAATTCAAAGATGATCCACCCTCAATCATAACTGATATGATAGATCTCTTTCCTAACTCCTCCATTAACCATGAAAGGTCAACTTTTTCTGAGTCAAATGTAATAATATCAATCCCTTTATTTATCAAAATTTTAGCTTTTTCTTCTGTTAATTTTTCTTTTTTTACTACTGTTATTGTTTTAGGTGGTGGACTATATACATGGTAGTTTAAAGGAATTTTAAGTTCAGGATCTATAATTACTCTTATTGGGTCTTTGCCTCCTTTTATTCTTGATGTAAATTGAGGATTATCCTTTAAAACAGTTCCGCAAGCAGTAAGAATTGCATCAACTTTTGAACGGACTTTGTGAACAAACTGCCGAGATTCCTCAGATGTAATCCACTTTGATTCCCCAGTGGGTGTGGCAATTTTACCATCTAAGGTCATGGCTATTTTTAGTATTACAAAAGGTTTTTTTGTTGTTATATATTTAATGTAAAACTCATTCAAACTTTTAGCTTCCTTTTCAAGTACTCCCTCCTTTATCTCGATCTCGTTTTTTTTTAGTAATTCAATTCCTTTGCCTGATACCATTGGATTAGGATCTCTCATTGCTATCACAACCCTTTTAATACCAGAATTTATAATGATATCTGTGCAAGGAGGAGTTCTTTTATTCCTATGACAACAGGGTTCAAGATTTACATAGAGAGTTGCCCCCTTTACAGATTCTTTTGCCTTCATTATTGCTTCTGCTTCAGCATGAGGAAGTCCTGCTTTTTTATGATATCCTTCAGATATTACTTTACCGTCCTTTACTAATACTGCACCAACCATCGGATTAGGAGAAGTCTTCCAATTTGCTTTTCTTGCCAAAGATAAAGCTCTTTTCATATAAACTTCATCAATATCCATTTTTTACTCCATAAAAAGATTTTTATTCCATTTTATCATATCAGAATTTATTGTTGTATGTTATTTCTAAAGCCATTATTATAATGGAAAATCTCATATTTCTCTCTCAGTACCTCTCTTTTATATCCATAAGGGGAAGGCTAAAATACATTTTGACATTTTATTTTAGTAATTTAGTAATATAGTTGTAACCACATTATCCCAAAATTGATTTTATAAAAGTGTTTTTGAGGATTGTTTGGTAAGGCTAATATTTTTTTAAGAGGATTGTTAGCTTTGAAAGGGAGGGATATCCCTCCCTTTTTGATAATTTAATCTTTTACGTACTCTGTGGCAGTTCTTCCTATCTCTCTGGCTAACTCAACCATACCGCCCTTAAATTGAAAGGCATTGGAAAAACCAATTGCTCTTAAAGCAATGGTTGCTGCAGCAGCTCTGTCTCCAGTGTGACATATAACCGCTATTTTTTTATCCTTTGGAAGTTTTGCGAGATTTTCGGGTTTAAATAGTTCATGCATTGGGATAAGAAGACTACCTTTCCATACAGGTGCTATAATTTTCTGTTCTGCCGGTGTTCTTATATCAAGGATTACAAAATCTTCGTTTTTCTTAATCATATCAAGTATATCTTTTGTGGTTATCTGACAAGGTCTCATAGTAAGAACTTGAGGATTCAACTGTGAAAACATAGCATCAAATTTTTTTGCTAATTCTACATCATAAGCAAATAGTGTGCCAGAGAAAATAAAAATTGTTAAAGCAATGCCTAATAAAATTCTCATTTGAAAAATTTGTAGATATTTACTCATTTTTTACCTCCACGATTAATTTTTATAATCCTGTTAAATAGGGTTATAAAATGCTCTTATAAAATGTATAATGTCGGATTTAATTTTGTCAATAACGGTTTAAATAAAATGTTAGGGGAGTATAATATAGGCAAAATATATAAAAATTTTAATTAATATAGATGAAATTTATGAAAATTAGTTATAATATAATAAAATTTTTAAAAGGAGGTATATCATGAAAAGGAAACGAAGTTTACTTTTGATTGTCATGGTTTTTTGTCTGACCTTTGCATTTCTAGTCTCTAACAGCATATCTCAGCAAAAACCAATAATTGCAAAGAGTTGTTCTCTTCCAGGATGCCACACAGCTAAACCAAATGAGCTATATGGAAATCTTAAAACAGTATCAGCAAAAGCTGAAATGATTCAGATTGATACTGGTGCACTCTGGACAGTAAAATTCGATGAAAACACAAAACTTAAAAACTGGAATCAACCAATCAACAAGATTCCAAAAGAAAAAGAGATTACAATTACCTATGTAGAGAAAAATGGCGAACTGTATGCAACATTAATTAATGTAAAGCCCCCAGTAGTAGTAGATCCAGCTAAAGTTATTAAAGTTAGTGAGATGAAGAAAATTTTTGACGACAAAAAAGGATTAATTATTGATTGTAGACCGCCAGGAAGATACCATGAAGGACATATTCCTGGATCGATAAATATTTGGTATGCAGAATTTGATAAACATATTGACAAGCTTCCTCAAGATAAAAATGAATTAATTGTATATTATTGTCAAGGTCCTACCTGAGCTTTGACTCCTTCATCTGCTCGTAGAGCAGAAGCACTTGGTTATACAAATGTAAAACAGTTTGTAGATGGAATACCTGAATGGAAAAAACAGGGTTATCCTGTTGCCTCAACTCCAAAATACTTAAAAGACTTAATTGAAAAAGACATACCCCATGTATTAATTGATGTTCGCCCTGCTGAAAAGGCAAAACAGGAACACATTCCAGGTGCTGTAAATATTCCCCTTGCTGACCTTGAAAAAGCTAAGAATCTCTTCCCAAAACAAAAGAATGCTCCAATTTTAATTTATTGTGATTTGGACAAACTCTCCCAACAAGCTTTCGATATAGTAAGAAAATGGGGTTATATTAACACTTCTTATGTTGTTGGAGGATTAAATGCCTGGAAACAGACTGGTGGCCAAGTAGTAAGCGATCAATTCAAAAAACAAATAGTCTATGTTCCAAAGCCAAAACCAGGTACAATAGGTGAAGAGGAATTCAAAAAGATTGTTGGTAAACCTCCTAAAAATGTTTTTATTCTTGATGTAAGAGATCCAGAGGAAACACAAATGGGAATGCTTAAGGGTGCCAAGAATATACCCGTCAATGAATTAAAAGACAGGCTCGGTGAAATTCCAAAAGATAAAGAAATAATCATTCACTGCGCAACAGGAATGAGAGCTGAAATGGCTTATAATATCCTTAAAGAAGCAGGCTATAATACAAAGTTTCTTGATGCCAATATACAAATTAGAAAGGATGGAAAATATAAAATAATCAAAGAGTAAATTAAAAAAAAGGGGGATCTCTTATTCCCCCTTTTTTTCTTGCTATAATTTTAAATGCCCTTTAAACTCGGGAAAATCAGTGATTTAGCCAAGCCTTTAACAGTAACTGTCTTTTTTCTTCAATTTTTTCTAATAATTGGTTATTTTGGTTACAAATACTACATGGATTCTTCAGAAAGTTGTATCCAATGCCATGGTTCAAAGGAAAAAATGGCTGAATTTGGATATCCTCAATTTTATATAACCCTTGAAGATGTAAGAAAACAGACAGGACATAAAACAGTTTTCTGCAGCGACTGTCATCTTGGTAATGGAAGGACAAATGATAAGGAAAAAGCTCACAAAGGTATGCTTAAGCCAATATATGTTAATGATTCAATGGATGTAGAGGAAAGAAAAAAGCTTTATGACAAAAAGGATTCTGAACTTAATAGATTAATTCCTCAAGGTGATGATGAACTCTTTAATATGCTTCCCAAAATTAAAGAAAATAGCGAACTTAACTTACATCCTAAGGTAAGAAATCTTCTCTGGCATGATAGAAATCCTGAAAGTTTTAACTTTGACCCTGAGATAATCAAAAAAACCTGTGGGAAAAGAGGTTGTCATACAGAAGAACTTAAACAATTCAGAACAACCATAATGGGTGTAAATTTCAGACAGAGGACAATGGTTAGTTGGCTTGAACCCTATGGCCCTCACAATTGTGGTCCTTCCTTTGCTGATGTTCCACCAGAGGAAGTCTTAAAAAAAGTTGGTTTTGATTTTACAAATACAGAAAAAATTAGAAAAGAAATGAACATTTCTTTTACCAATGAACAGGCTATGCGTAGACAAAAGATGTGTAATGTCTGTCATGCTGGTTGTCTTGACTGTCACTATGCGCCAAGTCCTGAAAAGGGTTCCCATGCATTTTTAAAAATACCAGACTCATATAGTTGTATGGGAAGGGGTAGAGGTAATTCAGTATGTCATACAGGCGCATCCCAATCAAGAAGAGGAGAAACATATATTGGTGGATTTTATTCAATTCCACAGGGTAGAAAAGGAGATATCCATTTTAAAAAGGGTATTCATTGTATAGATTGTCATCAGACAGGTAAAAAAGGTATGGGAGATATGAAGCGAAAGGCAACTTGTCAGGACTGCCATATTGAAATTGAAAGGGCTCACGCAAAATCAATTCATAAAAATCTTACATGTACTTCCTGTCATGTAACTGAAGCAGGTGGTTATCAGATTACAATATGGGGTAGGGGGTATATTGGAGAAAATTTAACACCCTTTAAAAAATATTCCCTTTATCACGGAATTCAGAAGCCATTAATTCTTATGAAAGATCAAAAAGGAATATGGTTTCCTGTTAAGATATTTCCCCACAGTGTAGGAAATATTAAAGAAAAAGTTTCTCCATCAGGTCTTCGCTATAGGTGGCAAAATGGTGAAACAAGAGATATGTATTACATTGTTGGAACTGTTGATGGCCTACCCTCTGGTAATAGACATTTACTTTGGATTCAAATTGAAGAAGTTTCTCATCCCTTTGGAAAAGCAAGGGATTGTAAAAGTTGTCATAATAATAAACAGGTTTCTGTATCTACATGGCAGTATGAAGATACTCAGGGTGCAGAGCCTTTCAAAGGGGGATATAAAATTGTAGCTGATGAGAAAGGATTAAGAATAAAGGATTTCTGGCATAGCAAAATTAATATTTTACCAGGTTTTGAATTGACTGATTTTGCCTCCTGGATTTATTTTACTGATAAGTGGTTTATTCCAGGTGATTTTTCAATAAAGATTGACTCTAATAAATATAAAAAATACCTAAATCTCCATGAAAGAAATCTAAAGTTCCTTAAAAAAATAGAAAGCAAGATTAAAGATGAAAGGGAGAGACAGAAATTAAGAGAAATTAAGGGTATTTTAATTCACAATCCTGAATTTAATATTAAAAATGAAAAAGATTTACACAATTGGTACAAGCAGTAGAATTATTGAGGAATTTATTGAAATCTTAAAGAGATATCATATTGAGACAGCTGTTGATGTAAGAAGCTTTCCGCAGTCAAAAAGATTTCCTCATTTTAATCAGAGGAAACTTTCAGGTTTTCTTGAACGGGCTGGAATAAAATATGTTTATCTTGGAAAGGAACTTGGTGGTTTTAAAAAAGGTGGATATGAAAGATATATGGAAACAGAAACCTTCAAAGAGGGAATTAAAAAGCTGGAAAAAATTGGAGAGAAATCAATTACTGTTTTCTTTTGCTGTGAAAAACTCTTTTTTAGATGTCACAGAAGATTTATCTCTCAAGAACTTACTATAAGGGGATGGAAGATATATCACATTGTTGATAGGAACATTTATTTTCAGACTTAAGGGGTTATAGAAAAAATTTTTAAAATCTTGTATAATTTATTAATTTGCGTTTTAATCTCCAAAGGGGAGAAAAATCTAATAGCTTAGGGGTTCTAAGATTACCCCTATGGTTCAACAATAAAAGAGAGCATGGAAAAGGAACTTCTTAACGAACAGGAAATAGAAAGAATCCTTACAAGGATTACCCACGAGATATTGGAAAAGAATAAGGGAGCAGAGAATATTTGCCTAATAG
>Ga0272449_1002498_pt1 | contig 17079 bp, 14 predicted proteins | sample YNPCB0241_FD_198679 | JGI IMG/M metagenome (GOLD analysis project Ga0272449, IMG submission 198679) | Hot spring sediment microbial communities from Yellowstone National Park, WY, United States - YNP-CB-024-1 | ecosystem: Environmental > Aquatic > Thermal springs > Hot (42-90C) > Sediment...
GCGCGCGGGCGTCCACGCCCGCAGAAATACACCCAGCTTAACACGGCCACATCATCGGTTCCACGGACCCGCCGCTTCCACGACCCAAAAAGACCTCGAAACAGTCCCAGTCAACGGCAATCACTGCGGCCAAGATGGCCGCGCGCCACAGCACAATAACAGTTGCATGGCCACACCGACCCGACGCCTGGTGGGTTATATCCCAGTCAAAAAATTTTGCTGTGTTGGTACGGACACATGGCCCCATGCGTCCGCATTTTTAACGCAAAGGCGCGGAGACGCAGGATAAGGTAGGGCGCGTCCCGTCCCGCGTAAAATGCGGGACGGGATTGCGCGCCGGAGCTGGTCACACTGGCCCGGCTTCTCGGCTTGAATCTGGTAGTCCGCGCTCTTACGAGCGCGGCTACTATGTGCTGATCTGTTGCTGCTGGAAGCACGCTGGTGATTCTGGATGCGGTGCACGGAGGACTGCCCGCCCTATCATAGATCAGATTATGACGAAGCAAACCCTCCAACCCTGGATATTTCACACGTCTTTCTTGGCGCAGGCTTTCAAGTCTGTCCCCATGCCTGCCGCCTATCGGTGTGCAATGCACAAGCAGGCGCTCAGCTCCGCATAAGCAAGTCTCACCTTTCATTTATCGCTTCGACGCTTTAACGCATTACGTATCATGGAGACGCTCGACACCCGCGCAGGCAGGTATCGCGTCTCGTTCTGCGAGACAAGTGGGCAGCCGCAGTACGCTGGGTTGGTGCTAGAAAAAATGTTTTGGGCTATGACCTGAGCGCGTGCGCCTTGATCCTGCAAGCAGCGAATGCCGTTTCACTTAATGACGACTCACTCTGAAAACCTGCTCCTTCGACCCAAATGCAATAGCTGGGTTCAAATGGGCGGCTAACAATGACAGGGCAATGATCACGGCGCTCTGCACTACACGGCTTCGCCGAACAGGTTCAAGAGTCGCGCAGCCAGTTTGCGTCGCGCAACCGCATACGAGAAATATTTCAGCCCAAGCGCGTAATTTGTGGCCGCCCATTCGGCACGGAGACGCTCGTTGGAAAGAATTTCGCGCACCTGCTCGACAACATCGCCCGTAACAAGTTGTGTCATCTCGATCGTCTTGAACCCGAGCGGGTCAATGTCACGCGCATAAACTGCGTAAGTGTTCACCACAACAGGTTTGCCGAAATAAATTGCTTCCAAAAACGCGTTACCGAACCCTTCGTGCAGGCTCGGGTAGGTGACAAGGTCAGCATGCGGGTAAACATCGAACAAGGTGTAAACTTTTTTGCCATCAGCATTAATGCTGCGCCTTTCGCCCACACGGTCTGCAATGAACCGGACGTCTATGCCCGCATCTGCGATCCTGTCCTTGAGCATCGCTATGTATGCATTGCCCTCGTCACCGGCAGGATGCGATATCACAAGTTTTGCGCGCGGGTCTTTTAATCTGCGTACAAGCTCGATTGCGTGTTCGATTCCCTTGCGTTGGACAACACGTGTGGGCTGCAAAATCAACCAGTCATCGTCACGCAACCCGATCTCGCGTCTGAAGTCGCAGTTGTAATCGTCTATGCCGTGTGGCGGTGTCTCGAAATCGAGCACATTCGGTATGACCTGCGACGGTATGCCAAGCCTGCGCGCGAGTTCTTTCTGCGCCATCGAGTTGATCACCACATGCTCCATCCCATACAACAACGGCGGGAACGCACTTTGAAGGTAGTCATTGACCGCATTAAGTGCGAACCGCTCGCGTTCCCAGGTAAAATCGTGATGATGTGCAATGACAGGAATGGTTGTTTCGGCGATTACTTCCGTCATGGCAAGGCCGAGCGGTACGTGCAACGGGAGCGACAAAATGTTTTCGGGGATCAGCACCTCGATGTTGAACTTTTCGATGAACCTGTACAGTTCATCCTTGAGTAGCTCTTTAATTCGCTGGATTTCGTTTGTTGTGGCGCGCGTGCGGGTAGGCACACCGAACAGCTTTGCCTGTAATGCAGCTACTTCAGGGTGGTTGAAATGCGCAATAGGAACCTCGTAACTCGACTCAGGCGGCGTATCAAGTCGGCCGGCCATCCAGAAACAACTGTGGCCCATGCCGGTCAAAATTTGCCCCCATTTGCGCGCTTCGAGTGTCACGCCGTCGGTCCCGTGAAACCGGGTTGAAACAAAACCTATCCGCTTTGGCCCAAGCGGCTTTTGCAATTGCGCGTTCATACCAAAATATTTTCCTTTTCTGTGTTCCGGCGTTCTGCGGCACGTTCAGAGCAGCGATGCTGCAACGCCGAAATAGATTGTCAGTGTTGAAATATCCGTCAGGGCGAGAGTCACCGGCCCCGCAGCGATACGCGGGTCCAATCGCAAAGCATGTATTACTGCCGGGACGGTCACGCCCCAGAAACATGCCATTGTCATTGCGCCGAGGATGCTGCCGCCAATCACCACCGCAGATACTGCTGTACCGCGCCAAACCCACGCTACAACAGCAACCAATAAGCCGCATGCGCTCCCGAGCAAAATTGCTGTTGGCAGCTCACGCAAGAGCGCATCTGCAAACCACTGCCAGGTGGGTTTTCGCCCGTGCAGCGTTCGGATCGTCATTAACAGGGATTGGATACTGACGCTTTCACCAAGCCCGAGCACAACCGTGATGAAAAACGCCAACACAATTGCCTCGACAAGCGTGCTTTCAAACGCACCTGCGAGCAGGGCGCAAATTGTGCCGCTTGCCACTGTGGCAAGCAGCCACGGAAAACGGTAGCGGAACGCTGTGAAGGGTCGCGCTTCGCGCAGGGCTGCTGCACGCAACCCGACAGCCTCGAACAGTTCGTTCATCCGGTCGCGCTCTGTCAGGTCGAAGATTTCTTCGGTAAACAAGGTCACGTCCACTACGCCGATTATTTTCCGGTCTGAATTTATCACCGGTAAAGCCAGGAACCTGTGCATAGCAAACAGCTCGCACGCCTCGAGCACAGTCGCATTTTCAGGCAGTGCAACCACGCGCTTGAGCATTACATCTGCCAGGGGCTTGTCCGGTTCGGCCATGAGCAACCGCCGTACGGGCAACACCCCTACAAGCTGGTCATTGTCATTTACGACGTAAAAATACACGATCCGTTCGCCCAGGTCCTGCTTGCGCAACACCTCGAGCGCTTCGGCGACCGTAAGGTCATGCCTTAACGCGGTAAAATCCCGCCGTGCATATCGCGCAACAGGTTGTTCCAAATGTTGGTGCTCATTCATGGGTTGAACCCGACTCGATCCATGATACAAATGCCGGCCAGTCGCCGCCCCGATCCGAGCATACCGTGCCAAGCAACCATCCGTGCCAGCCCGCTGCGCGTGCAGGCACAATGTCTGTATCGAGTTGGTCGCCAACCATGACCGTTTGCCACGGGCTGATCCCTCTTGCCTCGAGTCGGACGGTCAGGATACGGAACACGTGCGGGTCGGGCTTGCTGAAACCGTGTTCGAACGACCAAAAACAAAGCGTGCGCTCGAACAGGTCAAGCGTAAGCCCGTGCGTCGCCAAGCCGGCCTGCAGCTCGTGCAACGTATAAGCTTGCGCGTTTGAGGCAATCCCGAGCACACAGCCGCGTTGTTTTAGCCGAAGCAATACGTCAGCCGCCTCAGGCCGCAGCCGCGTGGTGTGAAGTGTCTGGATGTGCTGTACGATGAATCGCTCCAAAGCATTCGATGGCAACAGTGTCAGTTCCGGTATGGCTTTGGTAATGACCACCGACCAGTTGACTTCGGGATATACGATACCGCATTCGCGCGCAGTCCGATGCATTTCGGAAATGATCTTTGTGCAGACAGCAACAAACTCGGTCCTGGGCATTGGCGGTTGAACACGCAATGTTTCCCTGAAAACCGTTTCCCACCGCGCGTCTGCGTCTGGTGGTGGCGGACCAACTTCGAGCAGCGTGCCGTACACATCAAAGACAACCGCCCGGATTGCTATGTGCGTGTTGACCATGCAAGTGGGTAGAGGTTTTCCGATGCAAGTTTCATGCGGGCCAGCTCAGCTTGTGCATCTTGCGGCGTGCTACGCTGCCGGTGCCTGACCGGGTTCGATTTAATGATCGTAGCAAATTTGCGTGCAAAAACAGCTCCACTCAACCACGCATCAGCTTGCGGCGGCCATTGGGTTGCGCGCAGGTTGCCCGCTTCAGCCAGGTTACGCCACCGGGCCAAAAACGGGTTCAGTGCTACACACAGCCGCCACAAATCATGAACCGGCTTGGCGAGCACGTCGAGCTGGGCAGTTAACGTGAGCCGGCTAAAAGGGATTGGCTGTGGTGAGCTGCCCGATGCCAACGCAGCCGGTGTAGCGCCAAATTTGTGCCATGGCTGCGGCAACTGCGCGAGCCACGCATGGAACAGGACCCTTTGCCGCTCGACCTCAGCCCGCCAATCAAACAGCGCCGGGTCAACCAGCAATTCGTCGTACATGTGCGGGAACCTGAACCCGAACATGACAAGGTCAGGCACAACGTTCGGTATCGCGCGCGCAATAAGGGGTCGGCCTGCTGCAGCCGCCTCCAAATACGGCAGCCCGAACCCTTCCTGGAGCGATGTCAGAAGCACTGCTTCGCTCGCTGCCAGTAATGCTTCAATGGCTGGTTTTGTCTGTTCATTTTCACCACCAAGCACGCCCAAGCGAAGTCGCCATCCATATTGTTGTGCCGCAGTTTTCAGCTGGGTCGCATACGCAACTTCGTCTCTTGAACTTACTGGGCCGGTTGTCACCAGCCATGCATCCGGGCGCAACAAGCGCGTTAACAAGAGCGCTTCTGCGATGTTCTTGCGTCTGAGCAACCGACACGGCATGAGCCATACAGGCGCGCGCTCACCAATCAGGGCCTGCAACCAACGCCGCGCCGCACGTACCACTGCTTCAGACTGGGCCGGCCAGGGCTGAACCGGATTTGGCAGCCAGGTCGCCTGGTTCGGGTAATGCCGGCTTAGCACAGTTGCATCAGCGCGGTTGATGGTGATGTGCCGCACATTCGGTCCGGCAGGTAAAATTGCCTCTGCAATTTGCCGCAGCGTACTGAACCCGGCACTGCGCATCCGGTCCCACCGTTGCCAGCGACCGTCAAACCACCAATCGTGATGGTGCAGAATCAGACGGATGCGATCCGCTCCAGCCAATCGGGCAAGCGCGCGGCTCAGGATTGGGTTGCGTCCGAGGCCCTGGTTATGCGCCCAAACGACACAATTTCCCGCATTTGCACCCGCGAATAGACGTCCAAAAAACGCCTCGATGCGCCGAGCAACTGTGCCGGGCTGGCACCGCTGCTCACTCAGATACCGCAACGCAGGCTCGACCTTGCATGCAGCCGGCACAGGCATAACTCGAGCGCGAAATTGCTCGAGCCACATCGCGTCTGGTTCCTCGCCGCAGGCGAGCACCACCTCAGCCAACAGCGGCTGTAACTTGGCCGTGATGTGAGGCGTTGCAAGCTCGATTACGCGCCGCACGCCGCCGGGGCGAAAATGATTGTGTACGATAATAAGCTTCAACCCGGCACAAAGTTTAGTATGCGAGGCGCGTGTTGGCAAAAAAATTCAAAGCGTGTCGTAAAAGAGACTTGACGCTGCACGTGTGTCGAGTGTGAACTAACCTTGGACTGAGACTGTGTCATCTCAGGCCGGATCGAAGGGTTCAAGGTCTTGAAGCCTTGAAGGCAAGCGCGGTGGTCGGGCCGCCATTCCAGTTGGCAACGTTTTTGCTCACGTAAGACGAAGACGCAACTGTGTTGCTGTTCCCGGCAGCGCGGGAGGAGATGAAATAAGATGCCTGACTTTTTTCAAACTGGCGCGGTGGCAACGCTACACCGGCTGGGCAAACCGGATGTGGCGCGGCTTGAAAGTGAGCTTGAGCGGTTTTCTGAAGAAACACCAATTGCACTTGTGTTGCCCTGTCACATACGCGAAGTGGGTACACCTGCACTGAATCGAATTGTTCGCGAGTTAAAAGAGGTCAGGTACATCCGACAAATTGTCGTTGGAATAGACGGCGCAACGCACGTACGGCAATGGCGCAGGGCATACAAGTTCTTCCGACAATTACCACAACGACCTGTGCTGCTGTGGAACGACGGCCCACGAATGAAACGGCTGTTTGCCAAACTCGAAGAAGCGGAGCTGGGCACCGGCCAGGCCGGCAAAGGCCGTAACGTGTGGATTTGTTTCGGGTACGTGCTGGCCAGTGAGGAGGCGCGCATGGTTGCACTGCACGATTGCGATATTACCACGTACAACCGTGAGCTGTTGGCCCGGCTCTGTTATCCGGTGGCACATCCGGCGCTCGGGTTCGACTTTTGCAAGGGGTATTACGCGCGCGTCACAGACAAGCTCAACGGCCGTGTTATGCGGCTGTTGGTTACGCCGTTGATTCGCGCGCTAAAGAGCATCTTGGGTCAACATCCGTATCTGGTTTACATGGACACGTTTCGGTACCCGCTGGCAGGCGAGATGTCGCTGGGCGTTGACCTGGTGCGGCGTGTGCGAATTCCGTGCGATTGGGCACTTGAAATTGGTATGCTGGCCGAGGTGTTCCGCAACTGCGCACCGCGCGCGATCTGCCAGGCCGAATTGTGCGAGAACTACGACCATAAACATCAGGAGCTGTCACCGCGCGATCCCGAGAAAGGCCTCAACAGAATGGCAATTGACATTGTTAAGTCGTTTTTCCGATGCATGGCAGCCGAAGGGATCAAAATTGATGCAGGCCTGCTGAACACATTGCTCAGCGCGTACATGCGCCAGGCCGAGGATGCCGTGCGATTCTATTCCGCTGACGCGGTTGTCAACGGGTTACGCTACCCGCGCCACGACGAAGAAAGCGCAGTTGCAACATTTGCGCGTAGCATTCGAGCGGCAGGAAAAGACTTCCTGGACGATCCACTTGCATCGCCGCTGTTGTCGAACTGGAACCGAGTCGAGTCCGCCCTCCCAACTTTCCTTGATGAGCTGCGTGAGGCTGTTTGGCTGGATAACCAGCAGGAGTAACCGCACTTACGCAGATGCAGCGCAGCGGCGCCGTCTGCCTGCGAGGGCACTGCGCATGGTGCGCCGTTGGTCCACTGACTGCGTGGTCTGTTGTCCTGCATCGCTCTGGTCAGGCAAAGGCGAATTAGGAGTCCGTGGAATGGTATTGCCGGACTCGAACCCCGGAGCACGACACGGCCAAATTGCCGTTAGTACAGCCTCACGGCTTATGACCCGGTTCTTCCATCATTAACCGGCGTGTAAGTTGCCTTAATGTCTAATCCCAAGCGGTAACTAACAGAATACCCGTTGTACTTAACGCTCACTTCGGCGAAGTCGGGTTTACGTGCGTGCCTGGACCGGGTGCATCGCTCGGTTGGCTCAGGCGCCATTCTGAATCCTGCTTGAGATAAATCGTTTGGGTCGGGAACGCAAAGCTGATCCCCTCGGCATCGAACCGTTCTTTGACTTGAAGGTTTAACTCGTGAATACCTGCAAGATATTCCTTGTAATCCGTGCCGGCCCACCAGTGGATCACCCGAATGTTCAATGCTGAATCAGCGAACTTGTTGAAACTGATCCACACATCTTGTGTCTTGGGGTGCCCGCGATAAATTTCGTTCAGCAACTCGACGGCCCGTTTGACCCTGGCCGTAGGTGTGTCGTATGTGACGCTGATATCCATGATTGTTCTTATATTGGGCCGGCGGGTGATGTTCGTGATGATTGTGTTACCCATGGTTTTGTTTGGCACTGTGATCAGGTGCCCGTCCAGGTTGCGCACGCGCGTGCTGCGCAGGCCAATGCTTGCAACCACACCATCAATGTTTTCGAGCTGGATGCGGTCGCCGATCCGGAACGGTTTGTCAATGAACACCGCAACTGCACCGAACAAGTTCGCCAGTGTATCCTGTGCTGCCAAACCAATCGCCAGCCCGCCGATGGACAGTGATGCAATTGCCGCTGTTACATCCACACCGATGTTTGTCAGCGTCACAAGCACAGCCACAACAATGACAAACAGTTTTAGCGCCTTGCGGACCAGGGGGAACAGTTGTTCGTCAAAAGCGCGCTCGGCATCCGCGCCGCTGCGAATCCGCCAATACCCAAGCAGCAGATCAATAAACTTGAGCACAAGATAGGTGACCGCCCCTGCCACAACTACGGTGAATCCTTTGTTAAGGTATCTCTGAACAACCTCGGGCCACTCGAATACGTCAAGCCCAACCCGCAGGAAAAACACGAATGCAACAATCTTGACCGGGCCGCGCAACACTTCCAAAAGCAGGTCATCGAACTTTGTTTTCGTTTTCTCAGCCCAACGACGCAGCCATACGCGGGTCAGGTAATCCACCAGCTTGGACACGTAAAACGCCAGGAAAATGTACACGAACGAGAACAGGTATTTCCATAGTGCGTTCCCCCACAATTCCCATTTCAGAAAGGGCAGTTTGACCGACAGCTCCTCGATCCAGCGCGGGGCCGGCTTTGGCGCAGGTTGCGCGTCGCTCAGCTTGTATTTGGCTTGCTGGTCATTATCCGTTCCACTGGCGCCAAGGGAAGGACTCGATGCCTGTTGATCTGCGCTTTGGATTGAATTGGTAACGGGTGCAGCCGCTGCGCATAGCGCAGCCGAGCGCCACATGCACCAGCCAAGCACAATAACCAACGTTACAATGTAAATCCGCACCTGTATTTCAACCTTCGGTTTCATGCCGGCAAAAATTACAAACAACCATACCCGTTCAAGGCAAGCTTTCTGCAACTTGAATGCAGCGCCATTTTCGTACGCGCACACACGCAGCTCGAAACCGTGGTGCAGGTCGTTTGACTGGCTTTCGGCTAAAACAATGACGCCAAGCCAACCATGTAACATTCACGCAATCCAGCCAGCCTAACGCAACCCGGCCAAAAAACGTCGTGTCCAATCAACTCTACACTTGGCAGGTTCGGCCGGTAAAAATTAGCATCGTGTCATGCGACCGCTTCGTGCGATGCTGATTTACGTTGCGGCAATCTTGCTGTGCGGCGCGTTGGTTGCACCCTGGCTCTACTACATTGCGCAGTCTGTTTCCGACACATTTCCCGCCCTAGCTCAACAACCATTTCACAGGTTCGTGAACCGGACGATGCTGGTAGTGGCGCTGGTTGGTTTGTGGCCGTTCCTGAAGGCCACCGGACTTAACTCGGCAGCCGCACTCGGCATGGCAGGCTATCCACACCAATTCAGACGCTTAAGCATCGGTTTTATGGTTGGCACAGGCACAGTCGTTTTGGCGGCTGGATGCGTGCTTGTGATGGGGGCACGCAAGCTTGACCCCGGGTTGGCCGGGCCGGGTTGGTTGGGCAAACTGGCCGGTATCACCGCAACGGCGGCAGTTGTGGGCACGTTGGAAGAGGTGCTGTTTCGAGGCGCGTTGTTTGGTGCGCTACGGCGCGTATTACACTGGGTATTTGCGTTGGGGGTGAGCAGTGTGTTGTTTGCCGCTGCGCATTTTATACAAAGTGCTCGTGTGGAAGGCACTGTCGTGTGGTGGTCTGGCTTTGTTGTCTTGGGCCGCATGTTTGAGGGCTTTCGTTACTGGCATAGTGTAATGCCTGCATTTGTTAACCTGACATTGGTTGGCGTTGTGTTGTGCATTGGATATCATCGCACCGGCAGCCTGCACTTCCCGATCGGCCTGCACGCAGGTTGGGTCTTTGCATTGAAAATCTACGGCTGGCTCACCGTAAAGGCCGACCTGGCCAGCTCGAGGTTCTGGGGGACACACAAATTCGTTGATGGTTGGCTCGGGTTGATTGTGCTTGTTGTTCTTTGTGTGATCCTGGTGCGCGTACTGGAGCCGCGGGAACACAAAAGGCACTATGCACAGATTGTTTCTTGAAACATTGCGCACGCATTGCGGCGGCCTGATCACAACTGCACTGAGCCTGTTGTTTCCTGAGATGTGCCAGGTCTGCCATGCAGGACGCGCCTCGGCTGCCGAAGGCTATGTTTGCGCAAAGTGTCGCGCCCGGGTCAGATTTATCGAGCCGCCGTTTTGCGAGCGATGTGGTTTGCCTTATTCGGGTGACATCACAACCCCCTTCAAATGCGCCAATTGCAGCGATACAAAGCTCTACTTCAGCCGGGCACGCTCAGTGGTCACAGCCGATGGGCCTGTGCGTGAAGTAATTCACCGCTACAAATATCGTCATGCATTGTGGTTTGAGCCTTTCCTCGCCGAGCTGCTGATCAGTCGCGTTGCGCCTGAGCTTGCGGGCAATAAATTCGATCTAATTGTGCCGGTACCATTGCACCCAACGCGTAAACGTGAACGCGAATTCAATCAGGCCGAACGACTGGGTGCACGATTGGCTGCTGCCACAGGTATTCCAATGAACCGGAAAGTGCTTCGGCGAGTGGTTTATACACACACACAAACGTTGCTAAGTCGCGACCAACGCGCATTCAACGTGCGCGGTGCGTTTGCCGCACGACGCGGATGCAGACTGGATGGCAAACGCATTGTGCTTGTTGACGATGTGTTCACAACCGGCGCAACTACAAATGCATGCGCAAAAGTGTTGCGGACAATTGGCGCAAGCGAAGTTTGCGTCTGGACAGTTGCACGCGGCATTTAAGCACGAATTCAAAACTTTGTGAGACCGGACTTGCATTTTGGCTGTGCGCAAGTAAAAATGCCGGTTGTCATGGCCACATTGCGCCTCAGCAAAAAACCGGTTGACCTCGAAGCGCTGGAAGCGGCTGTGGCAGCCGCAACAGTTGGCAACGGCAAAGTTCGTTTGCCCGAGAAACCAAAGCAAGCCACGGGCCGACCCAAGAAACGCGAGATACCTGAAGGCCTTTGGACAAAATGTCCAAAGTGCAATACGATGGTCTTCGACAAGGAACTGGACGAAAACCTCAAGGTATGCCCGCATTGCCAGTATCATTTCCCGCTCGGTGCACGTGAATGGATTCATTCGCTGGTCGAGACATGCACGTTCGAGGAGATGGACGCTGAGATGACAAGCGTTGACGTGCTCAACTTCAATGGCGCCATCTCTTACACGGCAAAGCTCGAGGAAAACAAAAAGGCCACAGGCCATAAAGAAGCCGTCATTACAGGTATTTGCAAGATTGGGCCGTTCAAAACTGCGCTCGGTGTGATGGACTTCGGATTTTTGGGTGGCTCGATGGGTTCGGTTGTTGGTGAAAAGATAACGCGCTTGATCGAGCGCGCTACCGAAAAAGGCCTGCCACTTGTAATTGTGTCAAGCAGCGGCGGTGCGCGAATGTACGAAGGAATGTTCAGCCTGATGCAAATGGCCAAAACTGCTGCTGCACTTGCATACCACGCAAAACAACGCTTGCCCTACATCAGTGTGTTGACGCATCCAACGCTAGGCTGAACCGTGCATTCGAGTATGACTTCGCATGGGATCGAACCTGAACCGTCCGTACGCGAATTGCGGTTGTTATACGAGGTCAGCCGGCGGCTCGATGAAAGTCTTGACCTGCAGGTGGTGCTTCCGCCCGTGCTGGACGCACTGGCCCGGTTCATGGACATGAACTATGGCACGCTGACGATCCTTCACCGCGACACAGGGCAGATCATGATCGAAGCAGCTCACGGGTTAACACCTGCACAAGCCAAGCGCGTACGGTACAGGATCGGCGAAGGCGTCACCGGCCGCGTGATTCAAACAGGAGAGCCAATCGTCATCCCGCGCAAGAGCGAGTCGGCCCTTGTTCTGGACCGGACCGGCCGCGGGAAACGACCTGACACGGCGTTCATTTGCGTGCCAATCAAGATCGGGCAGGAAGTTGCCGGCGCACTTAGTGTGGATACACCGACCAAACCCGAACATGAGTTGCACAAAGACGCGCGTCTGTTGTGCATCGTGGCTTCAATGATCGCGCAGGCCGTGCAGTTGCGCCGCGCCGCGCTCGAGGAACAGGAACGATTGGCCGATGAAAACCGCCGGTTGCGCGGCGAACTCCGCGAGCGGTTCCGACCGGCAAACATGATCGGCGCATCACACGAAATACGTGAGGTGTTCCTACAAATTGCCCAGGTCGCCCCCACAAACGCAACCGTGCTGATCTGTGGTGAAACCGGCACAGGCAAAGAACTGGTCGCACAGGCAATCCACTACAACAGTAACAGGGCCGAGGGGCCGTTTGTCCGCGTGCATTGTGCCGCATTGCCAGAATCGCTTATCGAAAGCGAGTTGTTCGGCCATGTGCGTGGCGCGTTCACCGGAGCAGTACGCGATCGCAAGGGCAGATTTGAACTGGCAGACGGCGGCACGCTTTTCCTCGATGAAGTGGGCGATATCCCACCCTCGATTCAGGTCAAACTGCTTCGTGTATTACAGGAACAGGAATTCGAAAGGGTTGGTGACACGCGCACCATCCGTGTGAACGTGCGTGTGATTGCAGCCACGAATCGTGACCTGCCGGCAATGATCGCCAACGGCAGGTTCCGCGAAGACCTGTACTACAGGCTCAACGTATTCCCGATTTACGTGCCGCCGCTTAGGAAACGCATCGCAGACATCTTGCCGTTGGCGGAGCATTTTTTGAACCTGTACGCGCGCCAGTACAACAAACCCGCACGAACTTTGTCCAATGAAGTTCGGCATAGGTTGTTGGCATATTCTTGGCCGGGCAACGTGCGCGAGCTGGAAAACACAATCGAGCGCGCCGTGCTGTTATGCGACGGTCAAACCGTACAACTGCAGCATTTACCCGCTGCATTGCAAACCATTGATGCATCCGGCTCAGACGCAGCGGAGGGCCTGGCTGCCCAGGTGGCTGCTCTAGAACGCAAACTGATAACCAGCGCGCTTCGCAACACACATGGCAACATTGCTGCCGCAGCACGTGCACTCAGAACTACACCCCGCGTTCTGGCCTACAAGATTCGTAAACTCGGCATTGATCCCAAAGCCGTGCAATAGACGTTCGGTCAACCCGGGGCAAAACACTTCAAAATTGTCGGTCAAGGAGCCGCGAGCGACATTTTTGTCGTGCCGGTAGGCCGGCCGCTTTGCCTGTTTTTCTACAGGCAGAAAATTTTTAAGTCGTAAAAACCGCTGGAAAAACAACAGGTTTTGCAATCAGACCGCCAGGCCGTGTACCACTTGGCATGCACCTGGCTATATCCTTGCGCTTGTAAATAGATATAATGCTTCAAATGAAGATGACTAATACGCTAAATGTTGTTGCAGCGGTTACCGTTGCGGCTTGTCCGTTATCCGCTGTAACAGATGTAACTGGAGCGTCAGAATCTGCCGGCAGTCTCGAACAATCAAACACTGCGCTTGAAAATGTGACAGGCCGGACAACCTCGGCAAACAGTCTGTCCGGGTTACTGGGCAAGACAAGCTTGAGCGGATTTGTATCGGTTTCGTTCTTCCATAACTTCAATGGCGTTGATCCGGTGGCAAACGCATTCGTAACCAAAAATGACGAGTTCACTATCCACAAACTGAAACTCGCCCTGGAAAAACCCGTCCAGCAGCATGAAGACAAATGGGACGTTGGCTTCCGTGCGGATGTAATCGCTGGTCAAGACGCGAAGGTCATTCACGCTGCAGGCCTGGGCGAGCCTGATGATCCGATTGACCTGGAGCAAGCTTACCTGAGCATAAACGTCCCGGTCGGCACCGGGCTGAAGGTTGCACTCGGCAAAATGGTGACCTTGATGGGCGTCGAAGCCATCGAGGAACCGTTAAATCCGAACTGGACGGTCGGCAATCAGTTCCTTTACGTGGAAAACTTCACCCAACTGGGTGGGCTGCTCGCTTACAGTTGGAGTGATTTGGTGCAGATTATGTTCGCCGTGTTTAACGGGTGGGACAAGGTTAGTGACAATAATGAGGGCCTGTCGGTCATGGGCAAAGTCAACCTAGGGTTGTCCACGAGCACATCCGTTTCGCTGCTTGGCTACGTCGGTCCCGAGCAGGACGATAACACCTCAAATCTGCGCAAGGGCGCGCAATTAATCCTTACGCAAAAAGTCGGGCCTAAACTGACATTTTGTGCGCAAGGCGACTACGGACATGAAGCGCAAGCCGCGCTTGTCGGGGGCGACGCCGAATGGTTTGCAGGCGGTTTATGGGTGGTGTACAGCTTCACGGACAAATTCAGTGTGGCATTACGCGCTGACCATCTTGTTGATGTGGGCAGCAGCCGAACCGGATTTGATCCCTCAGGCGACGTTAGCCTGAGCAGTCTCACATTCACGTTCAATATCAGCCCGATTGCAGACCTGCAAATTCGGCCCGAGCTGCGTTTCGATTACTGTTCCGAGTCGGTTTTTGAACACAAGGACACTACCAAAGACACCCAAATCATGCTTGGCATGGGCGTCACTTACGTTTTCTGACCGAAACAAAACCTGAGAAACACAAAATGAAACTGCGAACCCATATTCGAGTGCTTGTAGCGCTCTTACTGACAACCGGTGTGGCTCTTACAGCAGAGACACTCAAAGAACCAACAATTGAAGAACGGCTCGCCGACATCGAGGCATATGTTAACAACGCTCCGCGCACATCTGGCGTTGCGAGCAAGGTTGCCAACCCAGGCCCAGGCCACAACGCATGGTTGATGACGTCATCGGTTCTGGTGCTGTTCATGACACTGCCGGGCCTGGCATTGTTCTATGGAGGGCTTGTGCGACGCAAAAATGTGCTGTCTGTGCTTGCACAATGCCTCGGCATTGCAGGGCTGGTGACGATCCTGTGGTGGGCTGTCGGCTACAGCCTTGTGTTCGCGCCGGGGACACCGATATTCGGCGGTTTGCGGTTTACCTTCCTGCGCGGTGTAGACGGTAACCCAAACGCAGATTATGCGGGTTGGGTTTCGCACAGCGTGTTTGCCATGTTCCAAATGATGTTCGCAATCATCACACCGGCACTGATCATCGGCGCAATCGCCGAACGTATGAAGTACTCTGCCGTGCTGTTGTTTGTTGCGGTATGGATGTTTGTCGTCTATTTCCCACTTGCCCACATGGTCTGGGGCGCTGACGGGTTAATGAACGGGGTCTGGAACGCAAACGCAAAGATCAAAGCGATTGATTTTGCAGGCGGCACGGTCGTGCACATGTCAAGCGGTTGGTCAGCGCTGATTTTGTGTCTGATGGTTGGCAAGCGCCTCGGCTTCGGCAAAACCATCATGGCACCGCATAGCATGGTGCTGTGCATGGTCGGCACTGCAATGCTATGGGTTGGTTGGTACGGGTTCAATGCCGGAAGTGCACTGGGCGCTGATGGGATTGCAGCCAACGCATTCATGACAACAACGCTTGCGGCTGCAGTAGCGGCTGTAACTTGGGCAGGCGCAGAATGGATTTTCCGCGGCAAACCGAGTGTGCTTGGGTTATGCTCGGGCGTTGTAGCAGGTTTAGTTGTTGTGACACCAGCTTGCGGGTTTATTACTGCAACTGGCGCAGTAATAATCGGTTTACTGGCCGGGTTCATCCCGTTCCTGGCGTGCGTTAAACTGAAACCATTGCTCGGTTACGACGATGCGCTCGATACGTTCGGCGTGCACGGTGTCGGGGGAACATTGGGTGCGTTACTGACGGGTTTTCTGGCTACGCAAAACGCAAATCCGAACCTTGCGACAAACCTCAAGGACGTCGTCGGGCGCACACTATGGTTGCACCAGCTCGCAGCGATCGGTGTCACGCTTGTGCTGGCAATAGTCGGCACTGCACTCATTGCGCTTGGCGTGAAACTTCTCGTCGGATTGCGCCCAACTGCTGAAGAAGAAACCGTTGGCCTCGACCTGGTGTACCATGGCGAGCAAGGTTACATACTTGAATAGCACTACACAAACTGACCCATGAAAAAAATCGAAGCAATAATCAAACCGTTCAAGCTCGAAGAGGTCAAAGATGCACTTGCTGAGGTCGGCATCCAAGGAATGACCATCACCGAAGTCGAGGGTTTCGGCAGACAAAAAGGCCACACCGAGATTTACCGCGGCAGCGAATACACACAGAACCTGTTGCCAAAGATCAAGATCGAAGTTGTATTGCCAGACGAACTTGTTGAGGCTGCAGTTGACACAATAATCAAGACTGCGCGAACTGGCAAAATCGGTGACGGCAAGATCTTTGTGTTGCCTGTTGAAGAAGCAATTCGCATCCGAACCGGCGAACGCGGTGCTCGGGTAGTCGGCTAACCCGGATATTTCACACGTTTTTCGTACCGTAGATTTTCCAAGTCTGCTGTGTCACGTCCGGCCGGGCGGGACAAACCCGATAACTCTGGGGCGGCTGCGGACACCTTGCCGATTTGGAAGTCGGCCTGCCCGCCGCGATTGCCAGCGGCGCAGGCAGCCGACACAACAGGTTTATCCCGCTCTTCGGAATGCGCCACAACGGTTTCGTCGCGCCCAGCACTGCAATTTTATGAAATATCTGGGCTAAACCCGTTGCTGCCGGAAAAACATGCTCAACTCAGGCGCTCCCAGCCATATACCGGTACGTCGAGCTTGGAGCGATATTAAATCCGGCCACGCGCCTGTGTGTGGGTGATCAGAGAAGTCTCCGCCAGTTCACCGTGACAGAGGCGTTAAAAGCACCAACTTCCAAACCGTGCATTTTGTGCATATCAGGCACCACTGCTGTATTAGCAGCGCCGGACTAGAAATCTGCAACTGCGACAAACAATAACCCCAGTAGGGCGTTCACGCCAATTCGTAAGGTACTGGCTGCTTTGACAAAGGGACTGGTAAAACCCATTTTCTTTTTCAGTTTCGATGTAAGGGGCTTAGCTACAGCAGATTACAGCGCTTTTAAATTTCACCAAAATGGCTGTATCGCTCAGAGGATCACGCCCAATAGGTCCAAAATCCGCTGTTGATCGGCTGTGGGCACCGTCAACCGCTCAAACTGCACTTTGCCCATCCGTACAGGATTGATCGTGATCTGCCTCAAACTCGCCATCACCGAGGTAAAGCTCCACTTGCGCCCTTTGCCACGTCCATCGCTCTCAAACAATGGCCCCAGCCGCCGTTGCATGTGCCACTGCAAATAGTACGCTAACATGCATATGAACACGTGGGTCCG
>Ga0272449_1002499_pt1 | contig 17075 bp, 17 predicted proteins | sample YNPCB0241_FD_198679 | JGI IMG/M metagenome (GOLD analysis project Ga0272449, IMG submission 198679) | Hot spring sediment microbial communities from Yellowstone National Park, WY, United States - YNP-CB-024-1 | ecosystem: Environmental > Aquatic > Thermal springs > Hot (42-90C) > Sediment...
GGTGGACGGCGATGCCGTAGTAGAAGTCGTTGGCAGTGGACGATGGGTCGCAGATACCTAACGCGCCGAAGTTGCCCGTCGGATAGTCGTAATACAGCACACCGCGCTCCGCGTCGCGGTCGCCAATCAGCACACGATACTGATAGTGCTGCCCCTGCGCCACGGCAGCCCATGCAAGCAACCCAGCGATAAGCACTCCTCTCATAGGCGTATTCTCCTGTGTAGGCGAATTAGACGGGAGTGCAGAGACAGTTGTTTCGGCAGACGGCTGATTGACGAATAGGTGGGTACAACAGCCGAACGGCTCTGAAACGATTACATCTAGGACGCCAATCTGTTGGCGGTGCTGTTCGCTTTCGGGCAGACGGGCAGCAACTTAGGGCGCGTGGATGTCAACTGCGACGGGCGCGTCGACGACGCCGATTTGCTTATCGTGCTGTTCGCGTTCGGTAGCGGGTGCTAAGGTACACTTCCCGCACCCATGCACGCAGAGATTCGCGCGAAGCGGAATACGCTCATAACCCGCTTAGCACCCGAATGAGATGCCCGTAGAGGCTTACAGGATAAAGCTGGCGGCGACGCAGGTTTAGCCCCAGCAGGCGATCGATAATCTCGCTGAGCGTTGGGGTGTCGTTAACGGCTCGCGCTGCCATTCCCCACCAAACCGCCTGCTCGACCTCCAGATTCGTTGAAAGGTTTGGGGGGAGAGCGTAGAATTGCGCTTTGAGGCGGGCGTAAAGTGTTCGGTGACGCTCCGTAGGCGGCAACCAGGCAATTGCCATCAGTTGCGCCATAATATCGGGATACCATTCGCTCAAGCGTGTCTCCCGTGCCCCGTTGGGATGGAGTGCCCAAGCATAGTATTGTTGGCTGTCTAACCACAACGCGGTTTCAATTGCACCGCGAGTTTGGGACGCCATTTTTTCCCAGCGACTCCACTTTGGATCGCGCATCACGCGCGCGGACTGCGCAGCGGCACGCAACCCAAGATAGACCTCTACATTGTCCATCAGATACTTGACTTGGTAGTCGGGGCGCGCCCAAGTCAGCCCATCGGGCTGGTAGGTCAACAAAATCGCGCCTACCGCCTTGTTCACGGCGGGATAGAGTGCGCGCAAAGCACTCGTCCCGCCGGCGTCGCGTCGGAAGCGCTCCACGCATTCTACAAAGGTCGCCGCGTAAGAGTCGCTGGAATCGTAAGCGTTGCGCGAGGTGAGTTGACCGTCCGCGTAGGTGTAGTCGTACATTGTGCCGTCGGGGTTCATATGCGCAGCGTACCAGTCGAGCCACGCCCGAATCCAAGCACGGTAGGTGGTTGTCCCCAGCGCTTTGCTGGCTTGAACCCAGCCAAGGCATGCTAAGTTGGCGTAGTACGGCATCAGCCAGTTCGGGCTGACGCTGGTCGGGTCCATCAAGATAGCGCCGTTGGGCAACTGGCGCCCCCGAATGGCGTCTGCGGCGCGCTGAATTTGCGTCGTAATCGTGGTCTGCATCATATCACCCCGTAATTAGGGCAACAGCCACACTTTCACACGAGCATAGAAGTAGCAGCCCCACTGAGTGTTTCGGGTACTACTACGGGTGCGCTTGCCCGAGAAGGCAGCGTGCGCGTCCGCATAGACCACATTGATTCCCTCAAAGTGGCGCGGAATCCCGTAAATCCAGTTGCCGCCTGGGCATACCTGCTGGGTGATATCGCTGGAGCACCAGTAGCCCTCGGCACGATTGTCGCGGTCCAAGTCTTCCCAGCAAATGAAGGAGCCCCATGGGGCGTAACGCCCACTATCACCGATAAGCCCCATCTCCGCAGGGCGCTCCAGCGCCGCTAAGCGCATCGGTACAGGACCTGCATAGGTCGCGTCGTTTTGCATCCAGCTCTGACGCCCCAGAAGAATCTCGTTGAGCCCGTAGGTCACCGTGTAGTCAACAGGTGGATAGTTGTAGGTCGTTACATGGTCGCTGGTGGAAGTAGAGGGGCAGCGGAACAGGTCTTGGTTTTTGACATAGGGCATCAGCACCTCCGTCCAAAACCGATCGATGGACGGCGTGCGCCCGTCGTAGCCGCCAAATCCGGGCCAAGGCATGTTGAAGAAGGTCTCGTCGTAGTCTTGCAGGTACATGTGGATTGCAGTGGCGATTTGACGAGTATTCGACAGGCATGCTGTTTGGCGGGCTTTTTCGCGTGCCTGCGCAAATACGGGAAACAGGATCGCCGCCAAGATGGCGATAATCGCAATTACGACCAGCAGTTCAATCAGTGTGAACCCACGAAGGGAGAATCTTCTACGCATTGTCGTTCGCCTCCTCAGTGTTCGGGTGGAGCGGTTGTCTGACGAATGATGAGTTCCATCGGTAAGTAGCGGTAGCGTTCCGTTGAGTGTTGTCCGTCTAACAGCGATAGGAGCAGTTCGCAGGCTTGCGCCCCCATAGCGTACAGGGGTTGTTGCAGGGTTGTCATGGGGGGCACGGTGAGGGCGGCGCTGGGTGGGTTATCGAACCCGACGATGGAGAGTTGGCGCGGCACCTCAAGGCGCATGCTATTTGCCAGTTGCAGGGCTGCCATCGCTAAGTAGTAGCCGCCGCCCACGACAGCGGTCGGGCGTTCATGGCGAGGCAGGCGAAGCAGTCCCTGAATCGCGTCGTTGACCTGCGGGTCTAAGTGGAAGGTGTCTTGGGAAAGGAAAAACGACACCGCCGAATCGGGAATGTTGCACCGAGCCAGTTCCATGAAGAAGGTTCGGATGCGGTCTTGGGTGTTGAGGGCGTACTGGTCGGCGAACACTCCGATAAAGCGGCGATGCCCTTGGGCAACGAGGTGACCAACAGCTTGTTGCATCGCATGGCGATTGTCGCTGTCGACGCAGGGAATGCCCCAGGTGCGTGTGTCGGCGCCCAAGACAACGACGGGCATCTGGCGTTGCAGTTCGCTTAGCCAAGGAACCAGATACACAGGAGGCGCCATGGCGATGATGCCGCGGCTGCTCTGGAGCAGGTCGCGTTTCTGGCAGGTTTCGTAGTCGTACCAGACGAGGTTTGCGCTGGTTTGGGGCATCGCGTGCTGGATGCCCGCGTAGAGGCTTCCCAGATAGAAGTCGCCCTGCTTGTCGCCCATCAGTTTCGAGGTGAGCAGGGCGATGGTCGCAAGCTTTGGCTGCTGCAATTCGGGAGGCAGTTGCTGGAGAAAAGTGCCTGCGCGTCGGCGTCGGATGAGCCATCCTTCATCGGCTAAGTGGCTCAACGCACGATGCACCGTGATGGGGCTGATCCCCAAAATGGCGGCAAGTTCACGCTCGGTGGGCAGGCGATCGCCTACATGGAGGCGACCCTGCGCCACCTGCTTAACTACCCAGTCGCGTACTCGGTAGCCGCGTGAACCGATGCCCGACATTTCAGCACCCGCTCCCGAACGCAAACAGCACAGTCAGCAAGTCCGCGTCGTCCACAACGCCATCCTCGTTCACATCGGCATCCACATCGCTGCTGCCAAACGCAAACAGCACGCTCAGCAGGTCCGCGTCATCGACACAACCGTCTCCGTTCACATCGCCAGCGGGTAGCACGGGCAGGTTCGTCTCAAAGTATTCGAACCGTGCAACGGGCTGGTCGCCGACATAGCCCGAGTTGTCGGTGTACACGCCGATGCGCCCACCATACAGGAGCAAGTCGCGCAGCACGGTAAACGGCCAGCCCGGGATAGCCGCCGTGGGCACCGTAATACCCCACCGCAACCCCTGTCCGTCGCCGTTGTCATACCAAATCTCAACATAGTGCCCGACTGGAGCAAGTTCATGGTCTTGCATGCGCAGAGTAACCGTGTTGCGCTGGCGCTCCCAGCGACCTGATTCAAAGCCGCCTCCACGAAAGACTGCTGCGCCGTTCTCCACCGACTCATGCGAGGTCCCCAAGAAAAGTTGGTCTTGGAACGGGTCCAGCACAAGGTGGTAGGTGTAGTAGTTATCGGCATCGAGGAGCCAGATTAGCCCAGCCTGAATCCAAGCGCCGCTGGCTGATCCCAGATCTAAAGTAACGCGCGTCTCGATGTACCAGCCGCGCGATGCTGGCCCGACGCGCAAGGTAGGAATGTTGCGTGCGTTGTTTAGGTTCAGCCCCAGCGAGCCAGGTTGCATGATGATGTTGAGGCTGCCGCCGTCGAAGTCGTACATGGTAGGGTCTTCCGTGTTCCACGGGGTATTGCCTGAGACACTCCATCGCCAAGGCAGGGAAAAGCCACCGTCAAACTCGTCGCGATACAGCTGGGCGTTAGCAGTGAGCACTAATGCTAAGGTTCCTGCCCACCAGAAAACCATCTTTTCCGATAAAAAAGATCGTCTCATCGTCGTAGTCCTCCTCGTCGAAGATGTTGCACGCCCTATTATACCATGCTTTTTGACAAAATGCCAAGGGGGCACAGGGGTAATTTGACAGGATTCGGGCGTCCCGTTTTGGGCAGTAGGTTATGCCCCGCTTCTTCTTCACGGTGGGGTACACTTCCCGCTACTGATGCGCACAGAGGATCGCGCGAAGCGGCGGGCAGCCGTCGTGTCGCTGGGCTATAACCTAACGGCAACGGCGGCTAAGCTCGTTGCTGCGCTCATCACGGGGTCGGTTAGCCTGCTCTCGGAGGCGTTGCATTCGGCAACGGATGTGGTCGCGTCGCTGTTTGCCTATCTGGGCGTGCGCGTCGGCGCGACGCCGCCCGACCCGCAGCACCCCTACGGGCACGGCAAAGCGGAGACGCTCGCAGGCTTCGGCGAGGCGGTGCTACTGATTGCCATCGTCGGCTACCTGCTGTTTGAGGGCGTGCGCCGTTTGATCGTCGGCAGCGAACTGCAGCAGTTGGAGTGGGGCGCAGCGGTGATGGCGTTCTCCACGCTGACCAGTCTCGCAGTGGGGCAGTATGTGTGGCGCACGGGCAAGCGCACGCACTCGCTCGCGCTGATGTCCAACGGGCAGCACCTAATGATCGACTTCTGGACAAGTTTGGGGCTGCTGGTTGCGCTGGGCGTGATTCACTTCACGGGCTGGGTGTTCATCGACGCGCTGCTGGCGATAGGCATCGCGCTGTGGCTGTTTCGGGGCGCGTGGCAGTTGGCGGCGCGCGCGTTCCACGAACTCATCGACCACGCGCTGCCCGCCGAGGAACTCGCGCGAATCGACCAGATTCTGCGCTCGGAGCCGAACCTGTTGAGTTATCACCACCTGCGCACGCGCCGCTCTGGGGCGATGCGCTATGTGGAGGTGCATATCGTGCTGCCGCGCGAGTGGAGCCTGCAGCAGGCGCACGAGGTCGCCGACGCGCTGGAACGGCGCATCGAGCGCGAGTTAGCCCCCGCCGAAGTCACGATTCACATGGACCCCTACGACCCCGACCGCGTCGCCGCCCGCGAGGAGAAGAACCTCTACCGCGAACTCCTGCGCTAATCGGGTACACTGTGCGCCGATGGAGCCGCGCACACCATCGGAGACGGAAGTCGTGCTGACCCAGATGATGAACCCCGAACATGCGAACCCGCTGGGGAATGTGCATGGCGGCTGGGTTCTGAAACTCATCGACGAGGCGGGCGGAATCGTCGCCTCGCGCCACGCACGCAACCCCGCCGTGACAGTGGAGATCGACTCGGTGAGTTTCCGCGAGCCCGTGCATGTGGGCAACTTAGTGCATGTGCGGGCGCGCATGGTGCGGGCATGGCGCACCTCGATGGAGGTTGAAGCGGTCGTGGAAGCCGAGAACCCCCTCACGGGCGAGCGGCGCACCACTTCGCAGGCGTATCTGGTGTATGTCGCGCTGAACCATGCGGGACGCCCGACGCCTGTGCCGCCCGTGCTGCCCGAAACGGACGAGGAGCGGCGCAAGTACGAGGAGGCGGAACTGCGCCGCGCCGAGCGGCTCGCCCGACGCGAACGCGAACAGACGCCCCGATAGCCTACTCCAGCCGATGCGCGCCGCTCTCGTCGCGGTGCTTCTTGAGGTACTTCATAAACGGCGTGCCGCCTGTGCCCACGCGCGTCGGGTTCTTGGCGTCTTTGGCTTGCTGCTTGTAGATATACTGCGCCGCGTACTCCAAGTGCAACGCGCGGAACCGCTGGACGCCGTCGACGCAGGCGTTGTAGACCGCGCGCAGGTCGGCGTCGCCGCTGGCTCGAACGACCTCGCGTACTCTTGAACGCGCCTCAACGGCTTCCAAAAACCGCCTGTGTGCAGGGGGCATATAGAGGCGCATCTCCATCAGGTAGGTCTTCAGCGGGTCGTCAGCGTGCTGAATGCCCAGCAAGCCGTCCAGTGTGGGGATGATGCTGCTTTGTGCGCCCGTCTCGCCACGAAACTGCTGGGGCTGACCGCCATAAGCCTCCACGCCTTCGTACACCACGCCGTTGGGCAGCGCTGGATTGTTCTTCCAGCCGTGAATGTAGGGGCGCACACGATGGTAGTAGATGTACGGGTCGCACGCTTCGGGCATCCGTGCAAGACGGCGTACATCGCCTCCAGCGCGGCAGCGACTTCGCGCAGGGCGTCGGTCAGCGTGGGGAGGTCGCCCGACTCAGCGGCGCGGATTGCCGTCGGGATCTGCCGTATTGCACGCGCCGCCTTCGCTTCGATGTCCACATGAATCAAGATGAACCACTCCTCGTCGAGCCCCGCCAGAAAGTTCTGCAGTAGCACGATGTTGCCGAGTTCAATCGGCGCGTTGGGGTCTAAGCGTCGCCAGTTGTCCAGCGCGTAGGAGGCGTAGGAGAGCACGGGCGGTCTGCCGAGCTGCTGGCTCAGTTCGTACCAGGGCACCGCGAGGTTTGCGGGGATGCGTTCGGCGGGCGCGTCGCCATTCCACACATAGGCGTGCCCGATGTAGGAGAGTAGCAGCATTGCGCGGCGGCGTTCGCGGTCGGTCTGCAGCCGCTCGGCGCTTAGGCGCGGCGTCGCCTCCACGACTTGGCGTAGCCTGCGGGCGACCAACAGTTTGGGCAGGTCACCCGCGATTTGCTCCCACGGCGCGTAGTACGGGTCTTCCAGATACGGCAGCGGGTCGTCCGCAGGCAGGAAGCCCCGCTCTGGCGAGACCTCGTAGGCGTCTAACTGTAGTTCGTCCGAATATAGGGTCTGCATCGTTGCGCCCTCCGATGGGTATTATTGCCGTCGTTGGCAATTCGGTTTAGCCTGCCGTAGTTATTGGGGCGGTCGCGCGCTCACTTCGGGCAGCGTGCGGCGCAGTTGCTTGAGCCAGTGTTCGGCGATTTGCTTGACGCTCATCTTCGCGGCGTCGGCATCCGCTTGGGTGACGGTAATCAGCAGCCGCCCGCGCACATAGATCTCGTACTGGACGTCCTTGCGCACCTCTTTCAGGGTGATTTGCTCTTCGCGCAGTCGCTCGCCCAGCACTTCCACGAGTCGCTCCTCCACGATACGGGCGCGCTCCTGCACGGTCAGGTTGCCGTACCCTGCACGCAGGCGCATGATGAACTTGCCGCCAATCGTGATGTCCACATAGTTTTGGGCGAACGCGCCCACCGCCAGCACTATTCCCAGAAGACACAAGAGTTTTCTCATCCGTGAACCTCCCGCTGAGAGTATACCCGCTATTTGACCAGCGTCAGGAAGTAGCGATGGACGCGCGTATCGTCGGTCAGTTCGGGATGGAAGGCGGTCGCCAGCAAGTTGCCTTGCTGCACGGCGACGATTTTGTCTTCGAAGGTGCTTAGCACCTGTACGCCTGCGCCGACGCGCGAGACGATTGGGGCGCGGATAAACACCCCGCGCACGGGCTGCTCAGGCGTCGGGGCGAAGGGGATGTCCGCCTCGAAACTCTCGATTTGCCTGCCGAAGGCGTTGCGCACGACGGCAATGTCCATCAGCCCCAAGCGCGGCTGGTCGCTGCCCTCGATCTCCTTCGCCAGCAGAATCAGCCCCGCGCAGGTGCCGTAGATGGGCATCCCCTGCTTGGCGCGGGCGCGAATCGCCTCGTCCAGCCCGTAGCGCGCCATCAGTTTGCCGATGGTGGTGCTTTCGCCGCCAGGGATAATCAGCGCATCGACGCCCTCCAAGTCGCCTGCTTTGCGCACCTCGCGCGAATCGACGCCGATGCGCGCCAGCATCGCGAGGTGTTCTGCGAAGTCGCCTTGAAGCGCCAGTACGCCGATGGTCATAGGCTCCTCACGGGGCGAAAGATTCGGCGCAGGGGCAACTCGAAACCTGGCAGCACATCCTCGCCCGAAAGCGTGTGGTCAAGGCTCAGCGTCTGCTCTGTGCCGTCGGCGCGGTAGACGCTCACCTGCTGGCGGAACGGGTCTACATACCACACCAGCCGCGCGCCTGCCTCCAGCCATAGGGCGGCTTTTTGGGCGACCTCGCGTTGGCTCTCGCTGCGAGAACGGATTTCGACCACCAAGTCGGGCGGGATGCGCCAGAAGCCTTCGGGCAGCGGGTCGGGAATGCGCTTGGCAGCAATATACGCCATGTCGGGCGCAAGCACCGATTCCGCGCCGTCGGCGTGCTGTATCACAAAGCCCGTCTCCGCCCCGCAGACCACGCCCAGCCCGTGCGCCTCCACAAACTGGGCAATCGGCAGGGAGACGCGCATGGTGTAGATGCCGTACAGGGATGTTGTGGGCGACATCAGGATAACTTCGTCGCGCAGGAGTTCGGCGCGCGTCTCGCTATCAGCGAAACGCGCCTCGAACTCCGCTGCGCTCATGCGTTCTCGTTTGGCGACTGCCATTCGGCTACCACCCGCGCACTGCCATCAGTTCCTCTTCGGCGAGTTTGCGCACATCAAGCCCAGGCATCGCCTCGCCCAGCCCTTTGGAGATGTCCGCCAGCACTTCAGGCTCGCGGTAATAGGTCACGGCGTCCACAATCGCGCGGGCGCGCCTCTCGGGGTCAGACGACTTGAAGACACCTGATCCGACGAAGACCGCCTCCGCGCCCAGCCACATCATCAGCGCGGCGTCCGCAGGGGTCGCCACCCCGCCCGCCGAGAAGTTCGGCACGGGCAGCCGTCCCGTCTGGTGAATCTCCACCACCAGGTCATAGGGGGCTTGCAGTTGCTTGGCGATTGCCATCAGTTCGTCTTCGGGCGCGCTGTGGATGCGGCGGATGTCGCGCATAATCGCGCGCATGTGGCGCACCGCCTCCACGATGTTGCCTGTGCCCGCCTCGCCTTTGGTGCGAATCATCGCCGCGCCCTCGCCGATTCGTCGCAGCGCCTCGCCCAAGTCGCGCGCGCCGCACACAAACGGCGTCTTGAAGGCGTGCTTGTTCACATGGTGTTCCTCGTCGGCAGGAGTCAGCACCTCGCTTTCGTCGATGAAGTCCACCCCTAACGCTTCCAGAATCATCGCCTCGGCGAAGTGCCCGATGCGGCATTTCGCCATCACGGGGATGGTGACGGCGTTCATAATCTCTTCGATAATCAGGGGGTCGGACATGCGGGCGACTCCGCCTTCGCGTCGGATGTCGGCGGGCACGCGCTCTAACGCCATCACAGCCACTGCGCCCGCCTCTTCGGCAATCTGCGCCTGCTCGGCGTTGACGACATCCATAATCACGCCCCCGCGCAACATCTCGGCAAGACCGACTTTGGTGCGCCAGGTGGCTTTCTGAACCTCGTAGCGGTTGCTCTGCTCGTGGGTCGAAACATGCGTAGTCATAGCGTGCAGATTATACCTTAACGCGGGGCTACTCCAGAAGTCCCTGCTGGCGTAGCCGTTCGCGCAACTGCTCCAACTCGGCTTGCAGTTGCTGGGCGCGCGCCTCGGCTTGCTCGGCGCGTTCGCGTTCTCTCTCGGCGCGTTCGCGCTCCTGCTGCGCCTGCGCCTCCGCCTGCTCCCACGCCTCGCGCTCCTCTCGCGTCAACACCAACTGCCCCTCACTGTCCCACAACCGCAACCACGACCACACACGACCACGATACGCCCCGCGCCACACCCCCAAATACGCGCCCAACACCTCACTCCACAACCATCCCCGCGCGTCAGGCTCTATCCGCACATAATCCCGACCCACCAGCCGATACCCCACCAACTCCCCACTCCGACGGTCAAACCAAAAATACTCAGGCACACGAAACACCTTCGCATAAAACCCCACATTCCGCTCCACATCCTTCTGGCGCGTGGAACTGGAAATAAACTCCACCACCAAGTCGGGATACCGACCGTCCTCTTCCCACACCACCCAACTGTCGCGCGGCTTGGTTCCGTCTACATCGCGCACAAGGAAAAAGTCGGGACCCTTGAAGCGTGGTTTGCGTTTGGGGGCTTCGGCTTCCACATACTCCTCAATCTCTTTGGCTTGTTCGACGCTGTAGTAGAGGAACATACCCCCACCACAGAAGTAGTGGTTGGGTTCGCCGAGGTGATTGCGGACGAGTTCGTCGAGAAGCCATATGCTGACGACGCGCCAGTCGGATTCCATTCGGTCTCCATCTCCTGGGGGTAGTTTGAGTTGTTGGAGTTGTTCCAGCGACGCTTGGATGTGTTCGGGCAGCGGTGTGGGTTCCGCTTGCCGCTTGGTGCGTTTGGTGCGTTTGGGTTTGGCGGTTGCAATCTGCGTCGCCATGTCGTTCGAAATTGTACCCTATCGCAGGGCGCGCGCCTCTTTTTGGAGGGCAAGCGCGACGGCGAACAGCGCACAGACGCTCGTGCTGACGGCGACGGCGGTCGGCGCGCCCCACAGTTGCGCGAGTTTGCCAATCAGCAGCGAGGCGAATGGCGCAGGCGCGTTGATTGCCCAAGTGTGCAGCGAGACGACCCGCCCACGCAAGTAATCGGGCGCGGCGGTCTGTAGCGCGGTGTTCGTGCTGACCAGCTGCATCACGCCGAACATACCCGCCAGCATCAGCAGCCCCTTCGCCACAAGCGGGTGCGTGGTCAGCGCGAAGCCGATCACGCTCCACGCGAAGCCATTCGCCGCCCCAATCACCAGCCAGCCGCGCGGAACCTCGCCGCTCAGCCGCGCTGTCAGCAGCAGCCCCGCCAGCGACCCCACCCCCGCGAAAGTATACAACTGCCCCAACCCCGTCTTGCCCACCTGCAGCACCTCCGCCGCAAAGACGGGCAGCAGCACCAGATACGACAGCCCGAAGGTGCTAAGCACCAGCACATTCAGCCACAGCAGCATCAGCCCGCGCCGCGCCCGCACAAACGCCACCCCCTCACGCAGCGACTGCAGGATACCCGTCGGCGCACGCCCGTCCGTGCTGGGCTGAATGCGCAGGCTCAGCAGCGCAAGCAAGATCGCCGAGAAACTCAGCGCGTTCACCAGAAAGCACGGCGCTGCGCCCACCCACTCCAGCAGCAGCCCGCCAATCGCAGGTCCCAGAATCCGCGCAGTGTGGAACGCCGCCGCGTTCAGCGCAATCCCATTCGCCAAGTCCGCGCGCGGCACCAGATGCGCTACCAGCGACTGGCGCGTCGGCAAGTCTACCGTCAGCACCAGCCCGTTCAGCAGCGCAATCGCCAAGATGTATTCGTAGCGGATTGCCCCAGCATAGGTCAACGCCGCCAACGCGAACGCGCTCAGCGCGAACAGACTCTGCGTAATCAGCAAGATGTTGCGACGGTTCCAGCGGTCGGCAAGCGCGCCGCCAATCGGCGCGAGAAACAACATCGGCACGCCGCTCGCAAAGCCCACCACCCCCAACAGGAACTCCGAGCGCGTCAACTCGTACACCAGCCAGCTCTGCGCGACATTCTGAATCCACGAGCCGACGAACGATAGGAACGCGCCCACCCAGTACCTGCGAAAGGCGGGCGAGCGCATCGCCTGAAAAGTGCTACTCCGATGAGCCGCTGAAGACGCCGCGTGCGCAACTTCCGTTTCTAACAATGGTTTGGACACGCCGACGGTACTATACCCCACTGCACGCTCGTCATGAGGTAAACTCTTCACGCTATGGATACCAGCCCCTTCAGCGCGATTTTGTCACAGTTGTTTTGGCTGTTTTTTATTTTTCTGGCGGTGATGCCGATGATTCGCCAGCGGATGCTGGAATCGGCGCGACTGAGCCTGATTCGCCAAATCGAGAAAAAGCGCGGCAGCCGCGTGATTGTGCTGATTCACCGCCAAGAGTCGCTGGCGCTGTTCGGCGTGCCGCTGTTTCGGTTTATCAGTGTGGAAGACTCGGAGGAGGTACTCCGCGCGATTCGCATGACGCCGCCCGATATGCCGATTGACATTATCCTGCACACGCCAGGCGGCCTGGTGCTGGCAAGCCAGCAGATTGCCTGTGCGCTGTGCGACCACAAGGCGAAGGTCACGGCGTTCGTACCCCACTACGCGATGTCGGGTGGCACGCTGATTGCGCTCGCTGCCGACGAAATCGTGATGGATCCGCACGCTGTGCTGGGTCCCGTTGACCCGCAGGTCGGGCAGTTCCCCGCTGCGTCTATCCTGAAGGTGCTGGAACAAAAAGACGCGAACGAAGTCGATGACCAGACGCTGATTTTGGCGGACATCTCGCGCAAGGCGATGCAGCAGGCGTTGACGCTGGTCAAGGAGGTGCTGATGGCGAACGGGATGGACGAGGCGCGGGCGCACGCGTTGGCAGACCAACTCACGCAGGGCTACTACACGCACGACTACCCGATCTCGGCAAGTATGTTGCAGTCGATGGGGCTGAATGTGCGCACCGATATGCCTGCCGAGGTCTACCAGCTCATGGCGCTCTATCCGCAGCCGGTGCAACGCACTTCAGGAGTGGACTATGTGCCTGTGCCGTACCACCCCGAAGCACCGCTGCAGCCTCAACGCGCGCCCGCCGCACGACGCAGAAATGCGAAGGTGAACTGAGCGGACATCCCCAGCGGGTATCCTTTACGCTCGAATGCAGACGGAGACGGACATTCGGCAGGCGGGTGGGCGGCTGGCATGGGCGGCGCTGGGATGGATTGCGCTGGTCGCCTTTCTGGACACCTTCGCGATTGTGCCCGTGCTGGCGCCCTACGCCAAGCGCGCCCTACAAGCCACCGATGCGCAAGCGGGGCTGATTTTAGGGCTTTACTCGCTGGCGAACCTGCTGGCGAACTTCTATTCGGGCGTGCTGATTGACCGCTTCGGGCGCAGGTTGCCGATGGCGCTCAGCCTCTGGGCGGCGGGCGTGCTGATTGCGCTCTACCCTCTGGCGACCACCCCAGAGACGCTGATGGCGCTGCGCGTGCTGCACGGCGCAACGGGCGCAGTGTTCGTGCCTGCGCTGTTCGCGATGGTGGGCGAGTACGGCAAGCGCAACCGCACGGGTGCGATGGGCAGTGCAGGTGCGCTGATTGGGCTGGTCGCGTTGCTGGCGCCGCCAATCGGTGGAGTTGTCGCACGCGACTATGGCGAACCCGCGCTGTTTGGCGGCGTGGCGGCGCTGATGCTCATCGGCGGATTCGCCGCGCTGCTCATCCAAGACCCGCCACGGCTTGGAGGGGCGCAGGAGTCGATTCATCCGCGCGAGGCGTTCCGTCTGCCCGACCTACGGCGCGTGTACCTGCTCACGCTGGCGATGACTTTCACGATGGGCGTGCTGACCTTCGCCTTGCCCGTGCTACTGCAGGCGGCAGGCTACGACGCGGCGTATCGGGGCAGGCTGTTCGGGCTGCTTGCGCTGGTCTCGATTGCGCTGATGGCGTCGGTGCGTCGGGGCAAGGCACTGGGCGGCGCGTGGGGGCGTGCGATGCTGGGCGTGGCGTTTCTCGCAGCGGGTGCGCTGGGGCTAAGCCTGCTGGCGGACGCGCCACAGGCGTTCTGGGGCGTAGCCGTGCTGTACGGCGTCGGCTTCGGGCTGGCGTTCCCCGCCGTGCATCTGGGCGCGTTCGAGGGCGCGCCGAACCACCTGCGTGGGGTCAGCCTCGCGCTGCTGCATGCATTCTACTCGCTGGGCTATGTGCTGGGTCCCGCGATGGCAGGCGTGGTCGGCGCAGCGTATGCAGGCTATACGGGCGCAGCGTTTGGCGCGGCGCTATTGGTGGCGGCTTTGGGACTACGGCGGACACGGTAGGCGGGCAGGCAGAAGGGCTGGGGCAGACACGCTGGATAGGGGCAGACACGCTGGACAGGGGCAGACACGCAGGTCAGGGGCAGACACGCTGGTCTGCCCCTACAGGGGTTGCGACGCGGGCTGGGCGTCCGACGCGATAGCCGCGTGCGCCGTCTCGCCCCGACGCGCACGGTACTCCAGCGCGGCGCGTACCAGCCCCACAAACACAGGATGCGGACGGTTCGGACGCGACTTGAACTCGGGGTGGAACTGCCCCGCAAGGAAAAACGGATGGTCGGGGAGCTCGATCATCTCCACGAGGCGGTTGTCGGGCGAGACGCCGCTGAACACCAGCCCGTGCCGTTCCAGTAGCGGGCGGTACTCGTTGTTCACCTCGTAGCGGTGGCGGTGTCGCTCGTAGATGACGGTGTCGCCGTACAGGCGCGCTGCCAGCGAGCTCGGCGTCAATCGGCATGGGTACGCGCCCAAGCGCATCGTGCCGCCCTTGTCATCCACGCCGCGCTGTTCGGGCAGTAGGTGAATCACGGGGTGCGGTGTATCGCGGTCAACCTCTTCCGTGTGCGCGCCCTCCAAGCCAACGACATTCCGCGCGAACTCGATCACCGCCATCTGCATCCCGTAGCAGATGCCGTAAAACGGCACGCCGTTCTCGCGGGCGTAGCGGATGGCGTGCAGTTTGCCCTCCACGCCCCGCGCGCCGAACCCGTGGGCAACCAGAATCCCATCCACATGCGCCAGTCGCTCCGCCGCATCCACCTGCTCCAACTCTGACGAGTCCACCCACTCGATTTCCACCGCGGCGTCGTTCGCTGCGCCCGCGTGGTGGAATGACTCGGCGATGCTAATGTACGAGTCGCGGTTCTCGATGTACTTGCCCACCAGCGCGATTCGGCAACGGGTGCGCGGACGCTTGAGACGCTCCACCATCTGCTCCCAGTCGCTCAGGTCGGGCACAAGGTCGGGCAATCCCAGTCGGCGCAGGGTCAGCCGCGCCAGCCCCGCACGCTCAAACAGCAGCGGAATCTCGTAAATCGTCTCCACATCGAGCGATTCGATGACCGCGTTGTGCGCCACATCGGTAAACAGTGAGATTTTGGCGCGCACCTCGTCAGGCAGGGGCACGCGCGTGCGACAAATCAGCACATCGGGCGTAATCCCGATTTCGCGCAGTTTGATGACGCTGTGCTGCGTGGGCTTGGTCTTGATTTCGTCCCAGCGCCCGACAGTGGGAATCAGCGTGACATGGATATACATCACATTCTCTGCGCCTGCGTCTTTGCGGAACTGGCGGATGGCTTCCAGAAAGGGCAGGCTCTCGATGTCGCCGACGGTGCCGCCCACTTCGGCAATCACGATGTCGGCGTTTTGCTCGCGCCCCACGCGGCGGATATGCTCCTTGATTTCGTCCGTGATGTGCGGGATGACCTGCACGGTCGCGCCCAAGTAGTCGCCTCGGCGCTCCTTGTCAATCACGGATTTGTAGACGCGCCCTGTGGTGAGGTTGGAGTTGCGCGTGCAGTTCACATCCAAAAACCGCTCGTAGTGCCCCAAGTCGAGGTCGGTCTCTGCGCCGTCGTCGGTGACGAACACCTCGCCGTGCTGGTAGGGGTTCATCGTGCCCGCGTCGACATTGATGTAGGGATCCATTTTGAGGGGGGCGACGGTGTAGCCCCTGCTGCGCAGGAGCCTACCTAAGCTGGCGGCGGCGATGCCTTTGCCAATCGAACTCACGACGCCGCCCGTCACAAAGATATATTTCGTGCTGGACACGCGGGCTGCCTCCTTAAAGACACGCGCGAGAGTATACCCGAACGGGCAGGCGTCTTCCAAGACTACCCGATTGCGCGTTCAGCGTTCATCAAATGCCCCCTGCTTCAGGTTCCCCCCGCTTCGCGAGGGGGAACCGCGCAGGGTTTGGTTCCCCCTGCTTGCAGGGGGAACTGAAGGAGGGGGTCATCAATTCAGGCGTTTATCACCGCCCGCGCCCTGGCGATTGCGGCGGGGTCATCGGCTGACCTTGCTGGGGCGGCTGCATCTCCTTCGCGTCTTTGGGCGGGGTGAAGCGGAAGCGCGACTCGGGTATCGGCTTATCGAAGCTGATGTAGCGCATCGTGGCGACTACCTTCATCGACGCCTGCGGCTGCGCTTGCCCGCCGCCTTGACCCCCTTGCTGCGGGCGCGTGGTCTGGTTCAGCTCGACGCGGTAAATCAGGCGATCTTGCGCGCCGATGAAGAGCTTCAGGTTGACCGAAGCGTTGCCCTGTGTGTCGGTGATCTCCACAATTCGCGTCTGTTTGCCCCCGACGGTCTGCGTGCCGCGAAACTGAATCTTGGCATTTGGACCCAGCTGGTCTAAATCTTGCTCGGCGATGCCCATCAGCATTCCCGCCTCGCCCAGCAGCCCTGCGTTCGCGCCCTTGAGGTCAGACGGCGCAGGCTGTTTCATGTATTGCTTCGCGCTGGGCACATAGACGAAGACCGTCTTGCCATCGGAGTAGACTTCGCGTGCGGGGCTGAACCCGCTCGCGCCCACCTTCGCCGCGACGCGATTCGGACGCTGCATCGCAATCGTCGAGCTGGACTGCTGCTTCTGCGAGTTGCCGCCAAAGTTCAGCTCGGCGGTGATGTCGATACTGATCTCCCATGACTTCGCGTCGCGGTACTTCTGCTGCACCTGCTTGAGGAACGCTTTCGCATCCTGTTGCGCAGAGCCAACCGCCGTCGCTGCCACAATCACCACTGCCATCCATAGAGTTCGCATCGTTCTCGTCTCCGTATACTGAACTATACCCGAAAACGGGTACACTCTGTTCCTGTAGGAGGCGTTATCGATGGCGATTGTAGAGGTTATCGTACCGCAGTTAGGCGAAGGCTTGCAGGAAGTGCGCGTGATGCGCTTTTTGAAGCAGCCGGGCGAGCGCGTCGCGCGCGACGAGCATATCTACGAAATGGAGACCGACAAGGCGAATGTGGAAGTGGAAAGCCCCTACGCGGGCGTGATTGTGGAATGGTTAGCCAAAGAGGGCGACATTTTACCGATTGGCGCGCCGATTGCCCGTATGGAGGTGGAAGGCGCGGTGGAGGTCGCCGCGCCCGCGG
>Ga0272449_1002500_pt1 | contig 17075 bp, 17 predicted proteins | sample YNPCB0241_FD_198679 | JGI IMG/M metagenome (GOLD analysis project Ga0272449, IMG submission 198679) | Hot spring sediment microbial communities from Yellowstone National Park, WY, United States - YNP-CB-024-1 | ecosystem: Environmental > Aquatic > Thermal springs > Hot (42-90C) > Sediment...
GATTCGGATAATATAGATTTAGATATATCATTATTGCCATTTACATATTATTTTTCAAAAAAGTTGAATTGTATTTTGGAGAATATTAGTAACTTTCAATTAGAAAAGAAGGCAATAGAAAATGTAGTGAAACAGTTATCACAGTATTTAATTCAATTAACAATCAAAGCAGTTATAAATGAACTGCACCTCGACAAAGAAAAAGGACTACTGGAAGGTGCGACTGGTGAAGAAAGATTTAAGTCTTTTGTAAAAAATAGATTCATAAATCCAGAAAAATTAATAGATTTTTACAGAACATATCCAGTATTGTTAAGGAGGTTGGCGAAGAAAACAAAAGATTTTACTGAATTTATAGAGAAAATGTTAACTGATCTGGACAGAAATTTTGAAAAGATTTGTACGAAAATAGGTATAAAACCAGAGGCAAATTTAATAACTAGGATTGAGTGCGGAAAAGGAGATGTTCATGAGAAAGGAAAATTTACTGCAATAATAGAACTGGGATATGACAGGAAGTTGGTGTATAAACCACGATGTTTAAAAATAAAAGAGAAATTTGAAGAATTTCTTACTTGGATTAATGAGAATGCAAAAGAGGTTGTTCCAAATTTTCTTGATTTAATTGTTAATAAAGGGTTATATAAAGAAGATTTTACTATCGAAGAATTTGTTACATATGATTCATGTGAAACTGAAAAAGAGATAAAGAGATTTTATATCAGGTTAGGTGAGATAAGCGCATTGATTTATTTACTTGGGGGAAATGATATTCACTACGAAAATGTAATAGCACACGGAGAGTACCCTATAGTTGTAGATTTGGAATCTTTATTTCAGGGCGAAATAGGAATGTTCGGGGATGAAAGTGAAGCACAGTTTATTGCGTACAAAAAAATTATGGAATCAATAGGGAGAACAGGCATATTGCCTCTCACTATTGGAGCTGAAAATTTTGATTTAAGTGCGGTAGGTGGTGACAAGCAGAAAGTACCATATAAAGTTTTAAAATTAGTTGATGCTGGAACAGATGATATGCGGCTTGAGTATGATGATGCAGAAATAGAAGCAGCTGAAAATATACCGCTATTGAAGGGCAAAAAAGTTGATTATAAAAATTATGTTGAAGATATAATGTATGGAATCAAGATGATGTTTAATTTTTTTATTAAAAAAAAGGATGAATGTTCGGATAAGTTAGAAATATTTCGGAGTATAAAAGTTAGGAAAATAATAAGATCTACACAAAATTATGCAAGAATGATGGAATATTCCACACACCCTGTGTATTTAGCCGATGCCGCTCGATTTGAAAGACTTTATCTGAATATGTGGGCATATCCATATAAAAATAAAGAGATAGTTTTATCTGAAATAAAGGATTTATTAAATGATGACATTCCGATATTTTATGGATTTACTGATTCAAAAGTATTGATAGATTCAGATGGAAGGAAAATTGAAGATTGCTACGATGAAAATAGTTTTGACGAAGTAAAAAAACTTATTAGCAAGATTGATGATGATTTTTTGGAAGAACAAATAATACATGCAACTGTAGCCTTAGGATTGTTTGAAAAATCAATTAATAAAAAGTTTGAATGCATAGGACGTTTAAATTTAGAAATAAGTGATATAAGCTTAGAAAACAAAGAAGAATTACTTTTGAGTAGCATTAGATTTTTGTATAATAAAATAACAGAAGAAGTGATATGGGATAAAAACAAAAAAACATGTTCATGGCTTTGTCCAATTTATGATAGTGAAAGAAAGATATGGAAATTAAGTCCGTTAGACATTGATTTTTTCAATGGAATTGGGGGAGTCTATTTATTTTTAAATTATTGTTCTGAACTTTTAACTGAGGCTGAAATGGAATTAAAAAATCTGGTTAGTGCATTAGAATTCACCTTATATAAAGGTATTGAAAGTTATATTTCCGAAGCTTATAAAAGGAAGAAAAATAAGTTTATTGCGAGTTCAATAAATAGAATTGCTTTGGCTCTTTATGCGTTGCTTGTGACTCAAAAAAAAGAAAAAAATCAAAGGTTATTCGATATAGCAGCTTCAGCACTGGAAGTGTTAAGAATGGAAACAAGTGATATTTTAAACGATAATGTTATATCTGATATTAACGTTAATGTTTTAATAAAAATACTTATTGAACTGTATAAGTATACAGGATTTATCGAATGCTTAGAACTAGCAAAAGTTTTTTTGAATTATAATTACCAGAAATTACCTTACATAATGGCAGCAAAAAATAATGTATATAGAGGAACAGGTATATTAAGTATTATTTTATGTGAGTTTAGTGCAGTAACAGGTGATGTAACAATTTTGGAACATGCAAAAGAATTGTTAAATAGAAGCTTCAGACAGTATATTAACACAGAAGACTATTCATTTTATTCTGGATTAAGTGGATTGTTGATATGTCTATCTCGTGTTTTTAATAACGAAAGTGAATTTTCAAATTTCTTTCCTCTGGTGAAAGAACTGGTAAGAAAAATAGGAAGTAAAAGAAGTATAGATGATTCTGTTTTTTATGGAACTGCAGGAGAAATAGAAGCAATTCTTAGTATTTATGAAATTGCAAGGGATAAGGAAATAAAAGATATAGCAGACAAAAAAGTTCAACACATGCTAATGAAGTATAAAAGAATAGGTAATTTTGGCTGCAAATCATTAGAGAAATTTAGAACAATTTACTTTTCACAAGGATTGAGCGGCATAGGGTATACTTTATTAAGGATTTGTAACTTTTCAAAACTACCAAACGTGCTACTTTTTGATACTTGAAGAAGGAGAGGGAACATAATGAAGAAACGAATATTTTGTTATGTAGGTAGTCCCAAAGGAGAAAATTCGGTAACATTTGGTTTGATAAAAAGACTTTTGTCTTTATTAGATTATCATGATATTTGCTATTCTCAAATATTTTCACCGTCTAACCTGAGGATAGAAAAATGCAGGGGATGTGAATGCTGTTTTAAATACGGTAGATGTGAATTGGATAAAGTAGATAATTTTGATAGAATAAAAGATGAAATGAGTTCTTCGGATATAGTAATACTTGGAACACCTGTATATGCCGGAAGTGTTTCTTCCTATTTGAAAGAATTTATAGAAAGGCTATCAATGTGGCTGCATATATTTAAACTTGCTGGTAAATGTGGTATAATTGTGGTAACATCAAGTGGCAATTCGTTATGCGAGACCGTACATTACTTGAAAAGGATAATGCAAGGGTGGGGAATAGTCTGTATACATACTTTAGCGATTCCGGTGACTAACTACGTGGATATAGAGAATACTGAAACAAATGCAGAGATAATGAAGTGTGCAGAGTATATTAGGAATTTCCTTTACGGCTTCGAGAAACCAAAAAGTAATTATTATTTGGAGCAATACTACCAAACATTAAAAAGAATGTATTTGTCAGTCAGAGGTTCAGAGCATTATGAAGTAAAGTATTGGAATGATAATGGTTTTTTTGAATTTAATAGTTTTCAGGAATTGTTGGAAAGTCGATACATGAAAAAATAATATAAAGAGCACTTGAAAATAAGGAGGAATTCTATGTTAACAAATATATTGTGGATATTATGTGGTACTTTAATAGGAATTTTTGTAGCATGGACAGTATATATTGTTCATGAATTAGGGCATGCTTTAGCAGGATGGATGGTTAGAGCGAAGATAAGAGCAGTAGCAGCCATACCTTTTTTGTATAAAGATAATAAACTCTCAATTGTAAATATGAAACCATTCAAAAAAACATTATTAGGTAATTTAGGTTTTATGGGTTGGGTAGAACTTAGATTTCCTATGCCTGATAATGATAACAAAAGAGAGATATTTTTGGCCAAGCTTAAAATAATTTTTATTTCTATATGCGGTCCTTTATGTCAAATAATTTATTCGTTAATAATTGGAAAGTTTTGTTTGGGTTATTTTGTTCAAGATGGAATGTGGGCAGGGCCAGAGAAGGTTCTATTAATGGTATTAATTATAGTTATTACTGAAAATATTTTAATATTTTTTGCAAATGGTTATATAGAACTTTTCTTAGGTCCGTTCATGTTTTTAAAAGAAAAAAGACATGACATTATTATAAAAGCTATAGAACAAATCTTTCTAAAGTCAGAGAAGTTTACTAGAGTAGCCATTTCTGAGCATAGGAAATGAAAAGTTAAGAATTACTGTTAAAGAAATATTTAAAGAAAGATAAGGGAGGAATCAAATGTGTCAAATCTCGAGGAAAAAAGCTATGTTGGGAGGTTGTTTGAAGAACTTGACAAAGAAGAAATGGAAGATGTAATAGGTAATGAGCTGAAAGTTAAAGAGTCAAAATTGGTCTGCGCGTTGATAAGTGGAGGAATATCTGCGCTTGTTTCTATAGTTGTCACGAATATAACAAAAAAAATTATGTAATGCCGATCTAATTTTATAGGCAGAGTTTAAACAAAAAAATACAAGCTATTATCCAGATTTTAGGGTGTGCAGAGTATTTTGTATATTTTATGAAACTATCTTTTACTTAGCAAGAAGATTAAACCAAAATTCTTTTCTTTTTTATTAAATTTAATAGCCGTTTGCAAAATGGTTGGTGATTGAAGGTAAGAGATGCCAATACTAACATGAAATATAATCAAGATACAAAAAGAAAAGCAATATGACAACCTAATATTATCAATGCAAGCAAAAATAATCAACAACAAACATATGACAAAAATTAACAATATCAAAAAAGACAATAGTATCCTAAGCCTTCTAGCTTCTTGGTTTTAGAAGGTTAAGTAAAAAACAAAGTCACAAATCAGGGTTAGCTTTTGAGGTATTTTTCAACAGTAGATGAATTAATTTAGGGTTATTTTTACGGACCTTTGGGACAATGCCGGTTGTATTGAAGATTAAGATTGAAGCAAGTTCAGGGGATTGCCTAAGAGAAATATTGTGTGCGTGGATAGAGATATTTTGGAAAAGTTTATGGATTTGTGTGTTAAAGATTTTTATGAAGCGCGAGAAAGTGGAAATAGAGTGAACATTGATGCGAACAATTATAGAAAGAACTAAGTCCATGGGTAGTATAAGAAGCACAGCCCGAAGAAAAGTCAAGGGTATTGAGTTTGAGGAATTTTTGAACAGAGAAGCTTTAGAAGCATAGATTCTAAGGAGAATGGTCTATGCTTGCCGAAGTATTTGTAGTAAGCGTTGTAGAAATAAGAAGGTATGTAGTTGGATAAGTCGATGAACTTATTAAATAAGCCCAAGAAGGCATCAAGAGTTGTAGAGAGCCGAAGCCTTGAGGAGGGAGACCAGACTTTTTTGAATCTTTATAAAGCTTGATAACGCTCATATTGAGCGTTTCTGCAAAAGGCTAATATAGTGAGACAAAAGGAGGGGCTCTCCTGAAACTTATGAAAGGATAGCCCCTTTACACTTATTCTCTATTTTATAATCATTAGATTTATTAACTCATTTTTTCAGCTTTTGCCACTGCTTCTTCAAGAGTCAAACCTGTGAAAGCTTGAGCTGGGAAAAGTCTTCCGCTCTTTTTGTCATCTATAAAGGCACCTACAACTATTCCCGGGATAACACTTTCAACAGGATTTGGAGCATTTGGTCCGCCAAGGTCGGTTCTACACCAGCCGGGGTCAGCCAGGTTAATCATTACATTTGTTCCATCAAGTTTTGAAGATAGGTCCTTTGTAAACTTGTCAAGAGCAGCCTTGCTGGCAGAATATGCTGCTTGTTCCGGTTCGTTTTTGATTCCACTTGTAACGTTCACAACTCTGCCAAAACCTCTTTCAATCATTGGTGGTATTAAACGATAGCAGATGAGAGCTGCTGAAATAAAGTTAACACGAAAACTTATTTCAAAATCTTCGATAGGAGTTTTCCAGAAATCTTTTCGATATGCTACTTGCAGTCCAGCATTATTGAATACAATTTGACACTCCCAATCCCCTGAAGGGGATGGGATTTTTAGCAGCTCTTTTCATGCTGCCTTCCATGGAGCATTTTGTACTCCATGGCCACAGAGGTGTGGTTTAAATCTCACACCTCTGACGGGTGCCAACCCCGCTACTACTTGGGACTTCTTCCCAGGATACCTTGCATAGATGTTTATAGCCCCTACTCCATCCCTGTGATACTTGAACCCACAATTTTGGCACTCATAGTTGCGATTGTTCGGATGATTCCTGCTGCCACATACAGGACAGACCTGACTCGTATACTCTTCTGAAACAAGTTTCACTTCAATCCCCAGTAGCTGTGCTTTGTAAATTATCATTTCCACCATCTTCCTGAAACACCACTGATGAATTTTCTGATTAAATTTATCGTTCCCTTCTACACGCTCTCGAATATTTGTAACATCACCAATTACAATAGTCCCAATCCCTTTCTGCAAACATATCTTAAGAAAGTTGCTTGTGATCTTATGCAGTATGTCCTTTATTTGATACCTTATTCGTCTTAGCATTCTCTTTTTTGCCTTCAATAGTTTTTTGTATCTTCTGGAACCTTTCTTACAACGACTTAACATTTGTTGAAATTCTGCTAATTTTTTATTGCGATATCTGATTAGACTGTTAAGAATACCACCATGATATGAAATTACTTCAAAACCATCAAAGCATGTTATTGGACGGAGTATCCCGGGGTCTACTGACATAACTTTTTTGGTCTGATTCTTCTTACGCTTATTCTTCACCTCTATTGCAAGGTGAAGATAATATTTCTCATCTTCATAAACAAGTTTTGCCTGTCTAATTTTCGTATCAGCTGGTAGCGTTGTTTGTATCACAATGGATTTTTGATTGTTTCCCATCGAAAGCTTGAGTTTCCCATCTGGTAGAAGTTTTACAGCAGTATCCTTCCAGATAAACGACATAAACCTTTTCTTTTTGTAGGGCGGTTTTAAGTCTGGTTTTGTCTTGATGGCATTAAAGTAGCTGCTAAGTGCCCAAAAGTACTGCTGAACCATAGCTTGTTTGGAATGGGTATGAATATTGACAGTACCAGCCCAGCACAGGATATATTTTTGTGCTCCTCCTGGAGAAAGCCAGAAACCTTTCTTGTTTTTTATCTTTTTGACCAGCGACATGGTTTTGTTGTAGATTCGGGCAGCAAGCCTGTTCAGTTCAGAACATAGAGAATACAATTCTGTCGGAACAGGTACTTTATAAGTTCTGACTATATATCTTGACATTCCTCGATGTACCTCCTGATAGTTTCTTCTGAAACTGTGCCTGCTGAACCAACATAGTATGTCCTACTCCATAATCCTTCCTTTGTTCTTAAATGTGGAAACTTCTCAAGAAGTTTTTTAGAAGATATTCCTTTGAACAAATTGGCTATTTGGGCTGGGGATAAACGTGGTGGTGCCGAAACAAAAAGATGAACATGGTCTGGTTGAACTGATAAAGATAAGATTTCAATTTCATGCTTTTTGGCAATTTCAAAAACAAGTCTTTCAAGCTCTTCCTTAACCCTGTCTACCAGAATCTTTTTGCGGTATTTAGGTATCCATACAAAATGATAGTTCAGATTATAAAGACTCCATCTTGTTTTTCTTAATTGCATAGATTTCACCCTATACAATTATAACACAAATGCTAATAACAAACAAGCCCCTTACCCATTCCCCTGAAGGAGAAGGGCTTGCGGGGCTATCTTTCTGTCAACAGCGATACCTGTTGATTCTATTTCATCAAGCATAGTTACAACTTGGGTAGGCTCCGAAAACTCTGCCTGGACGCAGTAAGTTTCAATGCCATATTTTTTAACCTCTTCGAATATTTTTTCCAAATGCTCCAATCTCCTGCCATGTAAAATAAGATTACAGCCCATTTTAGCCATGAAAGTTGCAATTTGATAGCCAACTCCTCTGCTTGCACCAGTTATCAATGCCCATTTTCCTTTAACATTTACCATATAAAAATCACTCCCTGTCAAAAACCCAGCGATTCAAAATTTTATTAGCAATTATATCATAAATTTTTTGAAAATGTGCAGTAAATTTTTTGTAACAACTTTTTAATATTTGGACAGTAGAAGCAAGCACAAAAAAAGGGTAAAATATTATATATGAAAATCTAAAAAAAATCAAAGTAAGGAGCAGGCAAAAATGGTAGGGTATTTATTGCCACATCCACCAGTCTTGATTCCCGAGATTGGGAGAGGCGAGGAGAAAAAGTGCCAGGCAACCTTAAATGCTTTGGAAAAGGTAGCAGATGAAATAGCTGAATATAAACCAGAGGTCATAGCCATAATATCACCTCATGCACCTGTGTTTTCGAATGCTTTTTTCTTGAATGACAAACCAGAAATTACTGGTGACCTTGCAAAATGGGGTGTATATGGAGCAAAATTTAGCTTTAAAAATAACCTTGAGATAGTTCAAGAAATTGCAAAAATGTGTGCTCAAGAAGGTTTAGCAGTTGCATTTGTATCAGACAAACTTCAAAAAAGATATGGTGTTTCGCGAGAACTTGACCATGGTGCATTGGTTCCACTTTACTTTATAACCAGAAAATATAAAGACTTTGAGCTTATTCACACATCCTATTGTATGCTTGATGATATAAACCTTTATAAATATGGAATGATACTGAGAAAGGCAATTGAAAAACAAGGAAAAAAAGGCTTGATTGTGGCTTCAGGTGACCTTTCGCACAAACTCTCTTACGATGGACCTTACGGGTTTGCAAAGGAAGGACCAGAGTTTGACAGACTTCTGGTTGAACTTTTGCAAGGAAGCAACATAAGAGCACTTTATGACATAGACCCTGTGCTTTCAGAAAATGCGGCAGAATGTGGTTTCAGGTCCATAAAGGTTTTGCTTGGTGCATTTGAGGGGTATGAGATAGAATCGAAGGTTTATTCGTATGAAGGACCTTTTGGCGTTGGATACTGTGTTGCTGCCTTTTACCAGAAAGGGGAAGCAAGTTCTTCTTTGCTTGAGGAGATAGTTCAAAAAAAAGAAGAGAGATTAAAAAGGATAAGAGAAAATGAAGATGAATATATAAGACTTGCAAGAGAAAGCTTAGAATACTATGTAAGACACCGCAGGTACTTAGACTACATACCAGATTATGTCACAGAAAGAATGCTAAAAGAAAGAGCAGGAGTTTTCGTGTCAATCAAAAAGGATGGGAATTTAAGAGGCTGTATAGGCACAATTTTCCCGACACAGGAGAATATCGCAAAAGAGATAATCAGAAACGCTGTTGCAGCAGGGTTTTATGATCCGAGGTTTGAAGAAGTTACCGAAGATGAGCTTGACAGCCTTGTGTATGATGTTGATATTCTAAGCCCACCTGAAAAGGTAAGTTCGAAAGACCAACTTGACCCTAAAAAATATGGGGTTATTGTGAGAAAAGGGACTAGGCAAGGGCTTTTGCTTCCTGACCTTGAAGGTGTTGACACAGTTGAAGAGCAGCTTAAGATAGCCTGCAGAAAAGCAGGAATTGACTATGAAAGTGAAGATTTTGAGATAGAAAGGTTTACAGTTGAAAGACACAAGTAAGGGAAGAGAATAAAATGGTTGAGGCAAGATATTATGAAAAGCTTGAAGGCAAAAAAGTCAGATGCAAGCTCTGTCCGCATGGATGTATCTTACCACAGGGCAGCACTGGTTTTTGCAGGGCAAGAAAAAATGTTGATGGTATTCTGTATTCGCTAAACTATGGCTATATCTCTTCGATTGCATTTGACCCTATAGAGAAAAAACCTCTTTATCATTTTTATCCGGGGTCAACTATACTTTCTATAGGGACATTTGGGTGTTCGTTTAAGTGTCTTCATTGCCAGAACTTTGAGATTTCGCAGCTCAGTCCAAACGTGTTTGAGATTGAGACTGAGAAGCTCATTGCTCTTGCTAAAAAAGATCCAAAGTGTATTGGCATTGCTTTTACTTACAATGAACCTACCATCTGGTTTGAATATGTAATGGATGTAGCAAAAGCTTTTAAACAGGAAGGGCTTAAGACTGTACTTGTTACAAATGGGTATTTGAATGAAGAGCCGCTTTATGAACTACTTGAAGTGATAGATAGTGCAAACATTGATGTTAAAGCTTTTAATGATGAGTTTTATAAAAAGGTTTGTGGTGGGGATTTGGAACCAGTAAAAAGGTTTGTTGAGATATGTGCCGAAAAGATTCATATTGAAATAACAACGCTTATTATTCCAACATTAAATGATAGGGATAAAGAAATAGAAAGTCTTGCAAAGTGGATTGCCTCAATGGATGATAGAATTCCGCTGCACCTTACAAGATATTTTCCAAGATACAAGATGACTCTTCCACCAACACCAAAGGAGACATTAATGAGACTAAGAGAGGTTGCTAAAAAGTATCTTGTGAATGTGTATCTTGGTAATATTTAGAAAATAGTGGGGGAGAAAGGTTTGCTGAAAGATTTTTCTTTTTATCTTCAGGAATTTTTGAGAAACGTAACACTAATCAGAATTTCGCCGTTTGATATTATTGACATTGCAATTGTGTCGTTTGTGATATACAAAATAATTGTATGGATAAAAGACACAAGAGCGTATCAGCTCATAAAAGGCATAGCTGTTTTAATTGTTATAACACAGGTTAGCAAATGGCTGAATCTTAATGTAATAAACTGGCTTTTGACAAATACACTGTCATATGGTGTTCTGGCGCTTTTGATAGTTTTCCAGCCAGAGCTAAGACGTGCTTTAGAGGAGATTGGAAGAAGCAAAATCTGGGGCAAGTTTTTGTGGTTTGGCCCTGATGAGAAAATGACAATAAAGTGGCAAAACAGCGTTGAAGAGATAATAAAGGCTGTGATGTATCTTTCAAAAAACAAGATTGGTGCATTGATTGTTGTTGAAGGTCAGACTAAAATAGGAGATATTATCAATACAGGAATTATAATTGATTCAGAGATTTCATCCCAGCTTTTGATAAATATATTTATTCCAAACACCCCGCTTCATGATGGTGCTGTGATTATAAGAGATGGGAAAATAAAAGCGGCTGCATGTTTTTTGCCTCTGTCTGAGAACAGATACATAAGCAAAGAACTTGGGACACGGCACAGAGCGGCACTTGGTATATCTGAAAACTCTGATGCAACGGCAATTGTTGTGTCAGAGGAGACAGGGATTATTTCTGTTGCGTACAACGGTGGTCTTACAAGAAACTTAGGACCTGAGGCTTTGAGGAAGATACTTCTCAGGCCTTTGAAGCAAGAAGAAGGGAAGAATGGACTAAGTATTTTCAAGTGGAGGCGTTAAGGTTTGAAAAAGATTGCAATAAAAAGACCAAAAGATGGTAATTTCTGGCTCAGAGTTGTTTCAATTTTGATTGCAATTGTTCTGTGGTTCTATGTAAATAGCATTATAAATCCTATAAAGAAAAGAGAGATAATTATTCCCATTAGATACAACGTTGCAACTTTGTCAAAAGGCCTTGTGATGACAGAAGCTGATGCAAAAGAGGTAAGAATAGTTATAAGCGGTACACAGGATGAACTTAGCAAAGTTGACGAAAAGAATATCCAAGCAATGGTAGATTTTTCTGATATAAGACAAACAGGAGAAGTAAAACTTCCAGTAGCTATCCAGAATCCTTACCACAGGATTAACATTGAGAGTGTGTATCCCAGAAATGTTACGGTATCTATTGACAATCTTGTGACAATCCAGAAAGATGTTACTGTTGAGATAAATGGAAATCCCAAAAAGGGTTATATTATAAATAATTATCAGGAAGAACCTAACGTGATAAGCATAAAAGGTGCTGAGAGTGATATAAAAGAGATTTCTAAATGCGTAGCTCAGCTGAACCTAAGTCTTAATGACAGGTCGTTCAAAGCGTCTGTACCTGTAAAGGTAATAGATTCAAGAGGAAAAGACATAACATCGCTTTTTGAACTGTCCCAAAAGAGCATAGATGTGTATGTGGAGATACTCAAAACAAAACAGGTACCTTTGAGTGTCAAGTTCAAAGGTAGTCTTCCACCCAGTAAGGTTATTTCAAAGATAATTTTAAAACCTTCTACAATCAATATAGCAGGAAAAGAAGAAGACATAAACTCAATAAATGAGATTGTTGTAGGAACTATTGATACAAAGATGCTTGACAATGTTTCAACATTCCAGTTTGACTTTAGTCTTCCGAAGAATATAAAGTCTTTAGATAATGTAAAACAAGTTACAATCATCATATACACAGATTCAATTGTTGAGAAATCTATCAATATACCTATTGAAGTGAGAGGACTATCACCAGGGCTTCTTGCAAAACTCAGTCCTGACAAAGTTAAAGTAGAACTCAAATATTACCAAAGTGTGCAAAATTCTATAGATTTTAATTCTTTGAAGGCGTATGTGGATGTTTCAAATCTGACAAAAGGGAGTTATGACCTTCAGGTGTTGGTTGAAAAGCCCGAAAATATTAAAGAGTTTGAAGTCTTTCCAACTTACATAAAAGTGGAGATTTCAGAAAATAATCAAACTAAAACTCAATCTCAATAGAAAATGCTATGTAGCCATAAGAGGAGATGACCTGATGTTGCTAGAGGAAAAGCTTTCAAATCTTCCGACATCGCCAGGGGTTTATATAATGAAAGACGAAAATGGAAATGTTATATATGTTGGTAAGGCTGTAAACCTGCGAAATAGGGTCAGACAGTATTTTCAAAATTCATCAGACATGCCGCCAAAGACAAGGCTCATGGTGAAAAAAATAAAAGACCTTGACTATATTGTGACAGACAACGAGATAGAAGCCTTGATCTTAGAGTGCAACCTCATAAAAGAATACAGGCCAAAGTACAATGTTCTGTTGAGAGATGATAAAAACTACCAGTATATAAAGATAACAAACGAGATGTTTCCACGGCTTGTGACAACAAGAAAGATTGAAAAGGACGGCAGCCGATATTTTGGTCCATATGTCAGTGGGTATTCTGTAAAGCAGACGGTAGAGCTACTCAAAAGCCTTTTTATGCTCAGGACTTGCAAAAAAAAGTTTCCTGACCAGCTTGGCAAAGGCAGACCCTGCCTTAATTTTTATATAGAAAAGTGTCTTGGTGTATGCAAAGGGGATGTAGCAGAAGAAGAGTACCAGAGACTTGTTGGAGGGGCAATAAAAGTTTTGAGCGGCAAAGGTGATGAGATTGTTCAGGAGCTCAAAGCAAAAATGTTTGAATATGCTGAAAATCTAATGTTTGAAAAGGCACAGGAGATAAAAAATAAGCTTTCAAGTCTTGAGCAAATAATCACAAAACAGAAAGTCATTTATGCGGATGACAGAAGTGAAGATGTTATAAACTTCGCAAAAGACCACACACACATTGCAATTGTTGTGCTGATTATCAGAAATGGCAAACTTATAAACAAGGAAGAGTTTGTTTTGAAAGCCGATGAGGACACATTTGAGAGATTTTTAGAACAGTACTACTCTGATGTTGTATCGCTGCCAAAGGAAATCATAATTCCTCACACAATAGAAAATGCTGACAATATTGAAAAGATGATAGAAAAACTTTATGGTTTCAAAGTGAAAGTAACTGTTCCGAAACAGGGTGAAAAAAAGCAGCTTCTTGACATGGCAAAAAAGAATGCAGAGATTTCTCTTGCAAACAGACAAAAAATAGATGATGTATATGCTGATGCGCTTTTAACTCTTAAAAATCTCCTTCGACTTGAGAATGAAATTGAAAAGATTGAAAGCTATGATATTTCCAACATTGCAGGTGCTGACAATGTAGGGACTTTGGTTGTGTTTGAGGATGGGAGGTTCAACAAAGAGTTTTACAGGAAGTTCAAGATAAAAGGATTTGAGGGTCAGGATGATATAAAAAGCGTCAAAGAGGTTTTGACAAGAAGATTTACTAGCTTAGAAAAACATGGGCGAATTCCTGATTTGATATTGATAGATGGCGGGCAAAATCAGGTTAATGCTGCATTAGAGGTTTTGAACACTTTGGGATTTTCTATTCCTGTTGCTGGCATGGTAAAGGATGATAGACACAAAACAAGGGACTTGATTTACAATGGTAAAGAAGTAGGTATTCAAGAGTATCCGCTTGTGTATAAACTTATATATGCTATTCAAGAAGAGACGCACAGGTTTGCAGTGAAGTTCCACAGAGAAGTTAGAAAGAAACATCTGTATGAGTCAATTTTAGATGAAATAGAGGGAATAGGAGAGAAAAGAAAACTTAAGCTCTTTAGAACTTTTGGCTCAATTGATAATTTGCGGAAAGCAAGCATTGAAGAGATTGTAAAAGCTGCTGATATTCCATATGAAGTAGCTTTGAAGATAAAAGAAAAGATTGGAGTATAAAAAACAGTCAATTGATGCAGGAAGGGTGATTATAGATTGTTTTATACAACAGTTGGTAAAATGCTCAAAGAACTTAATTTAGAGTCTTTAACAGAAATTAGTGGACTTGAAGAAAGAAAAATAAAGGATATGAACCTGAACAGACCTGCTTTACAGCTTATGGGATTTTTTGAATATTTTGATGAGCAAAGGATTCAGATAATAGGAATTTCTGAAATGGCGTATTTGAAGACCATGACACCCACGCAGCGAAGAGATGCAATTGAGAGACTTTTTCAGCGAAATATTCCGTGTGTGATTATTACCTCAAACCAGCAACCTTTTGAAGAGTTTTTAGAATTTTCAAAAAAATATGGTGTTCCTCTTCTTCGTACTCAAGAGATTACAACAAGGTTCATGACAAACTTGAGTACATTTTTAACACACGAACTTGCACCAAGGATTACCCGCCATGGCACTCTTGTCAATGTGTATGGTGAAGGTGTTTTGATGCTTGGCGAAAGTGGGGTTGGGAAGAGCGAAACTGCTTTAGAGCTTGTGAAGAGAGGGCACATACTTGTTGCAGACGATGCGGTTGAAATTCGAAAGGTTTCTGAGAAAACACTTGTCGGTGAAGCACCTGAGATTATAAGGCATCTTATAGAAATTCGAGGGATTGGTATTCTGGATGTTAAAAACCTGTTTGGTGTTGGTTGTGTTAAAGAGTCCGAAAGAATTGACCTTGTAATTCAGCTTGAAACTTGGAAACAGGGAAAGGAATATGAACGACTTGGTCTTCATGACCAGTACATAGAAATTTTGGGGATAAAAGTACCAACGCTTGTGATACCTGTACGACCCGGCAGAAATCTTGCAATTATTGTTGAGGTTGCTGCAATGAACAACAGGCAAAAGAAGATGGGCTATAATGCAGCAAAAGCCCTCACAGAAAGGCTTCAAAAACAGATGAGCAGAGGAAATGGAACTGAATAAAAAAGCTAATAAAGAGAAAAACAGATTTTAAAAGAGGTAAAAATGTAAATCTAAAGACCAATGAAAAGAAAAACTTCTGGGAATAACTTTTAGGGCTTTTGCATATCAAGGTGGAATGAGGCAAAAGCCCTCTTTTTTATTTTATTTGACAATTAAAACATGTGTGTTATATTATATATAACATATATAACTTAAAAAGAGGTGCTTTGTTTTGATATCTAATTTAAAAATTATCTTTATGTGCATTACACTTATTATTTCAGTGTTCTTTCCGTTTGTGCTGGCTGTGATTGTTTTAAAAAAGTACGCAGGAGTTTTAAAGTCAATATTAATAGGAGCGTTGATATTTTTCATTTCTCAGATTGTTCTGAGAATGCCTATAATTCAGATTTTATCAAAACAAAATTACTTTATAGAATTTTCCAAACATTACATTTTATATTCTCTATTTTTAGGCATGACAGCTGGAATTTTTGAAGAGATTGGTAGATACATTGGTTTTAGAGGGTTTTTAAAAGATAGGCTCAACTATCAAAATGGTATTGCTTATGGAATTGGGCATGGGGGAATTGAGTCAGTTTTAATTGTTGGGATAACCTATATAAATAACATTGTGTATTCATTCTTAATCAATGCTGGAATTTTAGATTCACTTCTAAAAGGCAAGGTTGGAGCTGGGGTAGTCGGTACTATAAAAAGTGCCCTGATAAATACGCCAGATTCGGCGTTTCTTCTTGCCGGCTTTGAAAGAGTCTTCACAATGGCAATTCAGATTGCTCTTTCGCTTTTGGTTCTGGTAGCTGTTAAGAAAAGAAAGCTTTATTATCTTTTTCTGGCGATATTGCTTCACACAATTATTGATGCACCGGCTGTGTACATGTCATTATTGAAAGTTAATATATTTGTTCTTGAGTTTGTAGTTTTGCTATGGGCTGTGTTGAGCTTGGTCTACATTATAAAGTGGCAAGACATTCATAGAATACAAGAAAACTAAAAGGGCGGAAAGTGTGATGTTTATAAAAATTGACTTTACCTCTGACATACCAATTTATGAGCAAATAAAGAACCAAATAATAGAGGCAGTAGCAAGAGGAGAACTTCAAAATGGCGATAGCCTTCCTTCTATCCGAGACCTTGCAAGCGAAATTGGCGTCAACATGCACACAGTTGCAAAGGCATATAATGAGCTCAAAGACATGGGACTTATTGCTATTAACAAAAAGCATGGGGCTTATATTGCTGTGAGCAAAGGTTATAATAAGGAGTTTTTAAATGAGATAATAGAAGAAGTTACTCCAATTGTTGCAAAAGCCATTTGCAAGGGTATGAATAAGAATGAATTAATAAGGTTGATTGAAACTATTTTTGATGGTTTTGGGGGAAAGAAAGATGCATGAAAAGCTACTGATTTTTATCCTTTCTTTTCCTGCACAGATTTTTCTTGTTCTACTGTGTTTCTTTATTCCGTACTTTTCGAGAGAGCATATTTTGTTTGGGGTAAACGTTCTGCCTGCTATTAAAAAAAGTGGAGTTACAAAGAAATTTTATAAAGAATACTGGAGAAACTTTGCTCTAACAGTTTTAATTCCTACTTTGTTGTTTTTCTATATTCTTTTTGAGAGTACAGAGAGAGTTTTGATAAAATACAACATATTATATCCACTGTTTGTCATTGTTTTAATGACACTCAATCACTATGTAATCTACAGAAAAGTTTCACAAGCTAAGAAAAAAGGTAATTGGCAAGAAGGAAAAAAGCAAA
>Ga0272449_1002501_pt1 | contig 17075 bp, 16 predicted proteins | sample YNPCB0241_FD_198679 | JGI IMG/M metagenome (GOLD analysis project Ga0272449, IMG submission 198679) | Hot spring sediment microbial communities from Yellowstone National Park, WY, United States - YNP-CB-024-1 | ecosystem: Environmental > Aquatic > Thermal springs > Hot (42-90C) > Sediment...
TTGTATTCCACAATAATCTTTGTGATTTCAAGCAAAACCGCACTTATTGGCTTTCTTAACTGTTCCCACTCATTTTTGTCTTCTACTATTTTAGGGTTGTGAAGCCAATCCCAAACTTTATCTCTAACGCTGGCAGGCAATTTTACAATCCTTTCAGGGGCAGGTTGATTAACTGGTCTTATTGCTATTCCCTGCATAACTTTTCGCCACTCCACGTTCGGAGAAACAGCACGAATTAAAACATCCAACATGTCTTCGTCAACACCCAAACTTTTTGTATACAGCGCGCTGAGATCGTCATTTTCCAGAGACATTTGCGTCAGAATCTCGAGAATACTGCCCTCTACGTCCCCAAACTTAACAGTTTTATAACCCTTAAAATAATAGCCAAGCCTCATCAGCGCCACGTCAATTGAGATTTCAGTCAGCAATTCAATAAGCGAATCCACAATCTCCTCATCACCCATTTCAACCCAAAAACGCATAATTAACCGCCCATCAGAACCCAACGTGCAAAACACCTCATTCTCAGGAATAGCCCCACTCAACTCAAACTCAACACCATCTAACAACATAAACCTCTTGGGCACCCTCATGTCATTAACCCAAAATAACAGATTCAAACCTCTTCCTTTTAAACTTTATAAAAAATCTTTTTAAAAACGCCTCCAATAGGATTTCAGAAACAAAATTGGGGCGCTAACATTAAAATAGAGTCATATTTTTATACAAAACGTAGATAGGTGTAGAAAATATCTACATTTCGTATTTAAGCCATAAAATAAGCGGTGCAGGTCGCATTGAGTTGTTTGAATAGAGTGCATGCATGAATCATTGCGTTTGATCTTTTTGATTTTCACTGCAGGGCATAAAGAACCTGTGCGGTTTAATGGTTCTCCGTTTAATACTTTAAATAGTCAGGTTTACGGCAATAATTATCTGGTCTTCAAGTTCATTCATAATTTCAAAGCTTTTTCTACAAGTTCTTTTAATCTTTCTTCTAATTTTGTGTTTTCTGGCGTGCTTTCTCTTGATATCCTTGAGAAGTTTTCTATTTCTAAAGTCTCCAAAAAGCTTGAATAGCTTTAACTTCCTCTAAAACTGCATAAAAATTTTGTGAACGTAAAGGATGTGCCAAAAAGTGTCAAAAATCTTGATCTGATTATATTGTATCCTTGGAGTATTTTCTGTCGCTGAGGGCGCGAGCAAAGAAATCATTTTTACCCATAACGTTCACGGTCATTGAAATAACGATTTTCGGGTCTCTTTAAAGTTTAAAGGGGGAGCTTTTGTCCTCTACGATAAACGTACTCAACTTTTCCCCTCGAACTATCTATATCTAGTAATCCCAACTCCACTTCCGCATCGAGATGCCTTTTTGCAATTTTAGGATCAGCGAGTGACTTATGATAATAAGGGCATTCTTGTGTGAATCGATACAGAGTGAACCGACAAACATCATCCTCCCATTCGCCATACTCCTCATTGCAGATCATATCGGTTATACATTGTTTTTTCGCGTAGTGAATATCTAGGCTTTGGTGTAGCATATAAGCCTGACCTCTCATATTTGAATTAAATTAGTTCGGTTTTTAAGATTTTTTCAAAAAATTTTAATGGATAACTGGAAATTTCATTGTCACTTGACAATGGCGAAAAGCCTATTATTACTTTGTGAAACAAGATGCCCGAGCCATATTCTCCAAACAGTCGATCAAATCTTGGCAGTATAAATTTGCAGGTATGGGAAGAGGCTGTCGGAATTTACGAAGGTGTAAGTTCTAGTGGCAATCCCATCCTAAGAATCAAAGGTGAGGATTTAGAGGTTAACATATCTGACTTTCCAATAAATAAACAGTTGAAGAAGCAATTCAATGATTTATCCTTGGGTGACCTCATTGCCATAATCAGAACCGACGACACCCTTGACCGCCTTCAGCCTTTTCTTGTTCGAGTCCTCAAGCGAGGAAAAATTGAAAAGTAACTATGGAGAGCGCTTAAATTGACAGAAAAACCCAACGGACCCTGTCCTTATTGCGGAAGCACACATATCATCAAGAAGGGGTTTGCCAACAGAAAAAATGGTAGAATTCAAGTTTGGGGATGTAAGGACTGTAAGCGACGTTTTTTAGAGATAAAAAGACAAGACGAAAGTACGACTTGCCCAAGAACTTGGTGGAGAGATATCTAACTGAAGTTAAATCGCTAAAGGCGTTAAAAACAGAAGCTTCCATAACAACGTATTATAGAAGTGTTGTTGAGCAAGCAAAGTGCTATCCGGGGTGGCGGGATCTATTATATGAGCAAGAGTTTCGCCAAGGGTGGGGCTTTATTTTAGGAGTTGATACAACCTGCTTAAAAATTGGAGGCCGAGCATATTGTTATTTCCATGCCGTGGATATACCGGGAAAAGATCACCTCGCGTACGAAATAATGGAAAAGGAGGACGCTATATCAATTGGAGACGTGTTAAGGACTTTAAGGAACGCCGGATACTATCCTAATTTAGTGGTGACCGATTTAGCTCCAGAGATCTTATCCGCTGTTAGGGAAGTTTTTCCAGATGCAAAAATTCAAGGTTGTCTCTTTCATCTACAACAATGGTTGAACAAGCAATTACCCACGATAAAAAAGCGAATCGATAAGCAAACCCTCCAACTTTGGAATGCCGTTAAGATAAAAATTATGGAAGTAGCCAAGGCGGAAACTATGAATGTACGGCAGCGCCATTTAGCAGAACTTAAGAATATCAAACTTGACGAGGCATCATCAAATGTTGCAAAAACGTTCTTAGAGAATCTCCAGTACTACCATACCTTTCGAGACCTAATTTGGCTTGGCTGTAAACGCGAATATCGCTATAATAATTTTTGTGAGCGTAGCATCGGAGAAATTAAAGATTTAAAAAGAGAAAAGCGGGGTTTCAAAAGTCTTGAAAACGCAAGAAAGTACACAGAGACTTTTTGGTTCCTAAAAAGAAAGAAAAGAGCAGAAGATCATCCAATAAAAATTACAGAAAAAAAGATCAATACTAAACTTCCGTTATTTAAAAAAGTTACCAACCTTAAAGAACTTTCAGAAGATACAAGTATTAAATTTGAGGTTTTAAAAATGCAAGCAGAGAAAGTCGGATTCAAAGTAATAGAAAACTTGGCATTTTCTTCAGAATGGCTGAAAGAGGCACGTGAAAAACTAGAAAAAGCAAATCCTAAAACCTTGGAAGATGGAATAAAGCTAATCGGAGATGTCCCATGGGGTACCTTCAAGCTTTTAGGCTTCGATATAAAAGTATGCTCTTTAGACCCCTCAAAAATATTACTTCTCCCAATTAATAGGAAAAATATTGATGACCCAAAGTTCTAGGTCGCAAACGGGACAATTCTCGACGTGGTTCTCCAATGGGTCACGGATGAAACAGTTTATTAAAAACCATGTTTCTGGAAAAGAAGCGAAGTGGCTTCTTTTACATCTCCAAGACCTTTCCAAATTGTTCCGCAATCGAGACCTCGGTCATGCTTATTTATTTTTAACTGTGGACTGTTCCATTTCGTGACCTCAAATGTCTTTAAGCATGTTTTCTTGTCTTAGATACACAATTGTTAAGGAGGGAGACCCATTTCGGTTTTATATTTGTGTCGTCTGGTGCTCTTTCTTTAAGGGCTATGTTAGGTCTTAGATGATTGTAGTAGAACCTGTAGCCCTCTATCAATTCTTGGGAATGCGTTTTCATGCCCCTTTTGTTTTTGGTCCAGCTCTTGATTGTGCCGTGTAGTCTCTCGATTCTGTTGTTGTTTTCTGGGGATGCTAGTCCAACATTGCCAATGTGTTCTATTTGTAGGTTTTTTAACATTTCAAGGGCTTTTGAGTAAGATTTTAAGCCGTCTGTAACAAGTTGCTTTGGATGTTTGCCTGTCTTTTCAATAGCATTTTTTATAACGCCAAGAGCCTCCTTTGCGCCTCTGCCCTCGCCGAGGACAGAAGCTATGTGATATCTAGTTTCATAGTCTAGGATGTTCCAGAGATACTTTGCTTTTCCGTTTACTTTAATTATGGTTTCGTCAGCCAGCCATCTATCACCTATTTCGGATTTTATTTTATCAAATGTCTCATTTAATGTTTTAACCAGTTTTATTATCCAACGGTGAAGTGTCGAAACTGGCTTATCCGCGCCGTAAACTTGCCAAATATGGTTGCGAATATCCCTTAAGCTCACTCCTTTAAAATACAAGTCCAGGGCTATTACTGCAAGCGCTTCTTTAACGCTTAAAGGTTCGTTATTTAATGTGTCTTTAAACCTTCTTTTGCATATCTTGCACTTACGCAGTCTTACGGCGCCGCTTTTGTTGTACCTAAAACCTTTCAATGTAGTTTCTGCAGAACCGCAATAAGGGCACTGCTTTTCAAAAGCATCGCTGTTAGAGAGAACTATTAATGGAAGGCTTAGGAGAAAGTTTACAGCATAAATGTGCTTGCAAGGTTTACCTCTTTCTGCGTAATCTGAGCAATCGCATGTCCATTTACCATCGATCCAAGCGACTCTACGAAAAACTTCTGGGATACTCTGAGATCTAACAAGAAAAAGATCATTACTTACCCTTTGTATTTGACCACCAATAGCAACTATTGCTAACCCACGTAGCTCTCTTCTATTAAATGTCTTTGTTTTAGCCATTGGTTGTCGTTGACTCCCGTGGAGTTATGTCTTCTAACTGCTTGAGAATGGTCTGAAGGACTGCAGGTAGGGTTTCCACGAGGGCTTCAGAGAAATCTTCAAGCGCCTTTTCCAGCTCCGCTTGCGTTGGCTGATAGTTTGGTGATTTTGCATGCTGGCATGGTGATATCTGATGCTGAGAAGATAAGAGTCTAATAGCTCTTAGGCAAATCATCCTCATAAACTCTGCAATTAAAGGCTTGAATTTCTGTGCGTCAAAAACAAGAACTTGGCGCTTTCTTATTCTCCAAACGATAATCGTGTCACTTTTTCCATCCAAGAAATATCTGAAAAGCTGAGAGAAGGATAACGAATTTCCGGTTTTTACTTCAACTAAAAGCTCTTTAGTCCTGCTTTTAAGATTCAAACCATAATTTGTTATGGTGATTAGAACGTCAGCTCTTCCATAATTTAGTTCAACTTCGGTCGTGATTATAACCTTATAACCCATTTTGTTTAAAAGAGCGTATAGTTCCTCAACCATGATGTTAACTGCCAGTTCATGAGATTCTTTGTATATGGCATCAACATTATCTATATCACTGTGGTTTATAGAAGATAGCGTTCTATAAATGCATGAAAGACATGATCGTTTAGCAAGTGTGTCAATAATTATGGATTTTCGTGGTTTTCCTGTAGAATCAACCAAGTTGAAGCTAAAAGCAAGGTAAGAGTAGATACGATCAAGATTATTTCTAAGATCCTTAAAATCTAAGTGATTCGAATATGTCAGCTGGTCTCTTAGAGAAGAGAAATTTGTTGATTGAACATCCGTAATTTCATCCATAACATCATCAATATAGTTACTGGTTAAGTGTTATTTAAATTTATCGATAAAGCTGCCTATAAACTATATAAACTAAACGTTATAATAATTAGAATATGCAAAACAACCTGACTAACAAAATTCTCGAATTAATCGAGCAAGCAAATGAGCCATTAGAAACAAAGGAAATTGAAGAAAAGTTAAAAGAATTTTCAAGGGCAATGATACTTTATCGGCTTCATAATCTTAGAGGAGAAGGAATTATTAAGGGCAAAATGGTTGGACCAGGAAAAGGTGTTTGGATTTGGTGGAAACCTTCAAAGAAAGAATAACCTTAACAGTTGAACAAGCTTAAAAATGGAGCTGGTGTAAGGCGTGTCGAAATGAAGAAGAGCGAGATAATTAAGTCTCTTAGAAGCTCTCGCTTAATAGCTGAATGTCCGACATGTGGAGAGGAGTTTAGATTATCCGATGCTGTGATGTTTGACGCTTTTGGCAAATTTCCTTCACTTGCTGAACAAAAAAGAAGAGAAATGGTTAAAGAGCTGAAAGAGCGCTTAAATACCTTAAAGAAAAGAAAAATTTCCGCATTAGATGCCGAAAAAAAGGCAGTTGAAATTGGCGTTGGAAAGATATTTGAGAAAATTGCCCCAGCATATAAATCGTTCGGAGTTCCATGCACCGACTGCAGACCTTTGTTTGACCCTATCGACTTAATAGTTTTCAGAGGGCTTACTAACAAAAAAGTGAAACATATAACTTTCTTAGACATTAAGACTGGCGAGAGTGGATTAAATAAGCATCAGAAGATGATTAGGGACGCTGTGTACGATAAAAAGGTTGAATTTAAAGAGGTCTGAATCATGCAACTTCTCCCTATTTTTCAATCTTTTAGAACGATTTTATGTGTTTGTCCATATTGTGGAAGAATCCACAGATTAAGTGACCTACGCCTCAAATACAAGGGAGTGACACCAAAGACATGGCTTGATGAGTATGAGGTGAAATTGAGGCGCTTAGAAAAAAGGGAGGAGAAATTTGAGGAGAAAGAACGAGAAATTCGTGAGGAAGCCGCCGAAAAAGGACGCCGACGGGTTCTTAAAATAATTCGGAAATCTCTTTATTCAGAGTTTGCTATGCTTCCCTACAATCCCTATGACATTAAAGCCCTTCTGCATCCTGTTGATTTTGTAATTTTTGATGGTTTAAATGATTTTGAAAAATTGAAAAGTATCGTGTTTCTGTCCAAAAGAACGCAATGCATAGATCTGGTTAAAATCCGTAAATCAATAGAACAGGCAATAGATAAGGAAAACTATGATTGGAAGATAGCTAGAATCCTTACTAATGGAAAGGTCAAGTTTGAGGAATAGTTTCTAATTCTTTTGTTGGCTATAGACTAAGTTACACCAACTTTAATTCGCATTATGCAAATATAAAAGTAGTTTCTAAATGTAACTCTAAAAATAAATATCAATACACAAAAAATTTATTGCAGTTTTAGGTATTTTTGCTTAATTAAAGATGATAAATACGCTTGCTTAAATGGTGTTAATTAAAATTGAGCTTTCAAGAGCTGGAGCTCAAGCCAGATTACGATTCAGAGGAGGACGATATTTTAAATGATTTTTATATTCCAGTTTTGTCAAGGTCAAAACGATATTATAGGCTAGCTGGCTTTTTCTCATCAAGCGCGTTGGCAGTTGCAGCGAAGGGAATTGCACCGTTTATACAAAATGGCGGCACTATGAAATTAATTGTAGGAGCTACATTACACAAATCCGACGTGGAAGCTATAAAGCTTGGACATGAAAATCCAGAAAAAATACTTTCTGAAATTATGTTAAAGCATCTTGAGGATATTTATGAAGAATTGATTAGGGATCATGTTAGGGCATTAGCATGGCTTGTTGCTAGAAATCAGCTTGAAATTAAAGTTGCAATAGTAGTTGACGAGGCGGGCTATCCATTGGATCAAGATGCCGCTATGAAGACGGGAATATTTCATCAAAAAGTTGGTATTCTTGAAGATAGTGAGGGAAGTGTCATATCTTTTAGTGGTTCGATAAACGAGTCTGCAATGTCTTGGGAAAGTAATATTGAAGAGTTTAAAGTTTTTAGAAGTTGGATAGATGGAGAGAAAGATCATTTAATTGCTGATAAATCCAAGTTTGAGAAATATTGGTTTGGTAAAACCAATAGAGTAAAGATAATGGATGTTCCGTCAGCCGTTCGTGAACGTCTTATACGAATAGCTCCTAGTGACATAAGTGAACTCAAATTAGAAAGGTTTTATCGAAAACCTCTACTCAGAGATTATCAAGTTAGAGCAATTTCATTATGGATGGAAAATGGGAAAAAAGGAATTTTTGAAATGGCTACAGGTACGGGGAAAACGTATGCCGCCATAGGATGCATCACGGAGCTTCTTAAGGATGAAAAAAGGCTCTTTGTTGTGATAGCATGCCCGTTTACACACTTAATTAAGCAGTGGAAAGATAATTTGGCGAAGTTTGGTTTATCTGGGTATGAAGTTTTTGGTGCTTTTATTGGTTGGGAAGATAGACTGGCAAATGTTGTTTTCGATTTCAATAGTGGATTACATGACAATGTTATAGTGATAACAACACACGATACTTTTGCCAACGACAAATTTATTAGAATTGTTGAAAAGGTGAAAAGTAAATGTCTCCTTATCGTAGATGAGGTACATGGTATAGGATCCCCTGAGAGACGTAAAGGTCTACTTGACAAGTATCAGTTTAGGCTTGGGCTAAGCGCAACTCCGATTAGATGGTTTGATGAGGAAGGCACATCGCTTATTTTTAACTTCTTTAACAAAGTGGTGTTTGACTTTCCCCTTCAACAAGCAATTGAAAAGGGTTTTCTGTGTAGATATGAGTATCGCCCGTTTCTTATCGAACTTACAAGCGATGAATTTGAAGAGTATCGGAAATTAACCAAAAAAATATCAGCTGAATATGCTAGAGCTAAGAATGATGAAGAGAAAAAGGAACTTTTCAAACTATACTGCATACTTAGACATCGAGTTATTGTAAACGCCTCGATGAAATATACTGTTTTAAATAAAATACTTGATGAGCTGGAAGATGTTAAACATTGTCTTATCTACTGCTCTCCTCAACAAATAGATATGGTACAAGAAATTCTCAATAAAAGGGGGATAATTCAACACAAGTTTACTGCTGAAGAGGATGTTAAAGAAAGAAAGATATTGCTTGATTCTTTTGCCAAAGGAGTTTACAAAGTTCTAGTGGCAATGAAGTGTTTAGATGAAGGAGTGGATGTGCCTTCGACGAGAATAGCGGTCATGATGGCAAGTTCTACGAACCCTAGAGAGTTCATTCAAAGACGTGGTAGAATATTAAGACCGTTTAGCGGTAAAGAAAAAGCAATAATATACGACATAATTGTGGTTCCTGACTTATCGGGACGAATTGACCCTGCGCTTTTTGATCTTGAGGCAAAAATTTTGCAAAGTGAGATAAGGAGATATGTAGAATTCGCTAATTCTGCCATAAATTGTGGAGAGGCTTATCTCAAAATATTAGACCTTGCTTCCAAATATCATATTAGATTGGAGGATCGTTATGGCGACTCCTAGATTACGAATTAGTAAGAAAATTCTTGAGGAAATAGATGCACAAATCAAAGATGAAATTGTCAGAGAACTTGCCAAAAACCTCTTGCAGTTTGAACTCGAGAATTGGAGAATTGAAAAGCTTCATTTTAAAGAATTTTTCACTAATCAACTCACTATTTATTGCAGAAAAAGGATGCAGAAAACATGAAAATTCAATCTATAGAGCTTGAAAATTATCGCCAATACCGGGGACGAGTTACGGTTGACTTGTCTTGTGATTCTGGTAAAAACATTACTGTTATTCAAGGTGTAAATGGTTCTGGCAAAACGAACATGCTTAATGCTGTTAATTGGTGTCTTTATGGCAGAGAAGAACATCTTAGTAAATACAATACAAAAAAGCAACCAATTATTAATGATGCAGAATTACGTGAACTCTCAGCAGGACAGAGGATTATTGCACGAGTAACCCTAAAAATGATAGACGAAAAGGATAATGATCGTTTCTATCAATTTGAACGAAGTATAGGAGCTAAAAAAGATATTAGTGGTAGGATTATTTTTGATAGGGATTCTGAATTTCATGCATATATGCAAATTGGAAAGGACATTCAAGAAATACGAGAAACTGAAATGTTAATAAACAGAATTTTGCCTCACGGTGTCAAAAGTTTCTTTTTCTTTGACGGTGAGCGCTTAGACGAATTTTTTAAGGAGGAAAGATCCGAAAAAGTTCGAGAGGCTATTTTTGATGTATCCCAATTGTATCTTTTAGACCGCACAATAGAACATCTCGAAAAGACTGTTTCATCCATACGAGGAGAAGTAAAGGGAGAAAGTCCGAAAGTAAATGAGATACAGGAGAAAATTAAAGAAATTGAGGGCGGTTTAGAAAGTAGTCGACAGGAGAAAAAGGAGAAGGAAGAGAGACTTCGCAATATTAGAAGTAAAATTGCAGAGATAGAGAACAAACTTAAAGATTGTAGCGAGTCTGTCGTCAGAGCGTTGCAGCGTCAGAGAGAGAGTTTGGAAGTTCGTTTAGAAGAAATTGAAAAGAATATAGAAAAGATCAGAGAACAGATAATTGATAACATTTTAGAAATTGGTCCCTTGATTTACTGTCTTCCAGCAGTGAATGATGCTATTGTTCAAATTGACCAAAAGGCAGAAAAGGGTGAAATTCCTCCAAATATAAGGCATACATTTGTAAAGGAACTATTAGAAAGAGGAAAATGCATCTGTGGCACTGATACTAAGACCAACGATGAAGCAAGGAATAGGCTTGAGGAGCTACTGAAAAAAGCTATCATATCTGAGATCTATGAGGAAATAATTGAACTGAAATACGACTTGAAGCCGATAAAGGAACAAGTTGCAAAGTTTTCGGAAGACCAAAATCTTTTAAGGAAAAATATTTTGTCTTTAGTGGAAGAAAAAACCAAAATTAAAAGCGAGTTGCAAGAAGTAAGTACAAAATTGAAAGGAATAAATGTTGAAGAGATTACAAATTTAGAGATTACCCGAAACCAGCTTAGGCGAGAAGAGGAGGGACTAATAAGAGATCTCGGAGTGATTGACCAAAGGATTGCAAATGCTCGAATTATGTTAGATAAGCTGCAAAAGGAGTTGAATGAGGAGCTTAAAAAATCTAAAAAGTTTATGGAAATTAATGAAAAGTTGAATTTAGCGACTCAAACACTTAATGCTTTGGGAACAATTAGGCAAAAACTAATTGATGATATTCGAAACACAATCCAGAATAAAACGCGGGAGTATTTCTTACGGTTAATTTGGAAAAAAGAAACATATGACACTGTACTTATCGACGATGACTACGGCATTTCCGTTATCAATAAGCTTGGATCAGAGTGTTTGGGAACTTTGTCGGCTGGAGAAAGACAAATCCTAGCTCTCTCCTTCTTAGCTGCCCTTCGAGAAGTTTCAGGATTCGATGCTCCAATCATAATTGATACACCACTAGGTCGCATATCTAAGGAGCATAAAGAAACTATAGCTGAATTACTACCAGAATTTTTGAAAGATGCTCAAGTTACTTTATTCATGACCGATGAAGAATATACTTCCCGAGTGAGGCAATTACTTTCGCGAAAGGTTGGAAGAGAATACGAACTTTGTTATGATGAAAGTAGATCTCAAACGAGGGTGGAACCATATGGCAAGTGAAAAGTACTTTCCGAGAGATCTGTCTCTTGATGCTAAAAATCATGAGAAGTTTAAAGAGTTAGTTGAAAGTGATTTGGCACGGGCACTTTCGCCCTTTTATAAGAAAACTATGAAGGATGTGTTTATGTATGCTCTTGGTATAGGCTTTTTTGATCGTAAAAGATTAAGGTTGCAAAAGAAAGTCGGAACAATACCGGTAAGAACTTTAAGCCCACGTGACAAGGCGCTGATATTAGCGATAGCTGTGGTTGAAAAGGGGAGCCTAGATATACTTCACGGTGAAAATATTAAGGAAGCTTTTGATATTGCTGAAGAGTATGCTAATGGGGGAATAACTACACTCTATAATATGGTTTTTGGAGATGAGCCAGGAGACATCGATAAGAGAATGGAACAACATCTCAGAGAAATCCTAGAAACTCAAGCAGTGGAGTTAACTAACAAACCTAGCGTTAAGTCTTACAGCGAAATTCTCAAAGATTTTGAAAATGAGCTAAGATCATTTATTCAAACTAGGTTAGAAGAGGAAATTGGAAAGAATTGGTGGAAGCAAGCTATACCACCTGATGTTCAACAAAGATGTGAAGAAAGGAAGGAAAACCGCGAGAAACTCCCATGGATGGGTGATGAAGAGTATCCGCTCATTTACTATGCTGATTTCAACGATTATTTTAAAATAATAACTCGCAGAGATAATTGGAAGAAAATATTTAGTAAGTATTTTGTAGACGAGGCTTGGATTAAAACTAAACTGGCATTAGAATTAGCACCAATAAGGAACGACATCGCACATAATAGAGAGTTAACAGCTGAAAAGATCCAAAAGCTGCAGATAGCCGCTCAAGAGATATTACGATGCATAGGGAAAGTGAAAGAATGATTAAAAAGATGAACGTAAATGGTTAGGTTAGAAAAAAGCGTAAAGGAAATTTTTGACATTTTTAAAATTCCATGTTACGGCGATCATGGACAGATTACTAAGGCGAGTCTAGGTTATGCTAACGTACCTCCAGGAGAGCACTTAGAATTTGATTTAATTGCTATTATTAATAAAATTGGGTTGATTATTGAAGTGACTGAAGAGAAACGTGACCAAAGAGAGAAAATCAGAAAATTTATAACTCATTGTCGTCAGTTTAGAGATGCTCCAATAAGTATGCGTGATAAGATTCGTTTACTTAAAGGAATTCCTAAAAAAGTTCGGCGAGATTTTGAGTGCATTACAACGTGGAAATATTTGTATATTAGTACTTCAGACGAATTAGTCAATTTAGGAATAGATGAAAAAGTTTTCCCTAATGAACCATTAATTGTTTTAAACCGAGAGCATTATGAATATCTTAAGTTTCTGTGCAATAGACTTGGAGAGTTTGGAAAATATGAACTATTAAAAAGGCTTAACATCTCACCTGATGACGCTGGCGAGGAAAAAAGAGAAGTTGAAATTAAGGCGCTATGTCTCTCTGGAAGAAAAATATCTAAGGGAATGGATCTTGTCGATTTGTACGTCTTTAAAATGCAAGTTCCCGATTTACTCAAAATATCTAGGGTTGTAAGATACGGTTCTCTTGAATCTTGGGTGCCTGAGATTGGCACATCTGCATATCAACGCCTTTTAAATCCAAATAAATTGAAAGGAATTAGAGATTTTTTGAAATCAGAGCGAGGACGGTCGTCTTTTCCAAATGCAATCACGGTTGTACTTTCAAAAGATGTTCATGTTGAAGGTTCTGAAGATGACTGCAGACTTAAAATCCCACTTCAATATGGTTCAATTGAAGTAATTGACGGTCAACATAGGCTTTTTGCCTTTGCAAAAAGCGGTCTGTCTTACAATGAATTGAAAAAAGCGAAATTAATAGTTATAGGGGTGAAATTTAGGGATTCTTCAGATAAGAAACGCCAGCAATGGTGCGCCAAGACTTTCATAGAGATTAATCGCAGTCAAACTAAAGTTCCAACTGAACTTATACAATTAATTGCAAATTCAGTGATGGGTGAAAGAACACCTACCGCTCTAGCAGCAAGAGTACTTGTAGAGCTGAACATAGAGACAAGCGCATTAAAAAATGTTTTTTATACAAGACCTTTTCAGAAAGCAAACCGGGCTGGAGGGCGTCCTGTCCGCATTGTAACGGTGGCTAATGAACTTTCTCCATTGCTGGATAATAGGAATGCAAACCAAACTTCAACTTTAGGTATTTATAAAACATTTACTGAAGAAGCTTGGGTATCACTTGAACGCGGTCGCGACCGTAAAATTATCTCTGAATGCAAAGATGTCTTGAAAAGATATTTCAGGGATATAGCTGAAGTTTTTGAGGCAGATTGGAAATCAAAAGAATCTTTGATTTTTACTTCAAAATATCTCGCTGCCTTTTGTAAACTTTTTATTGAATTTAGAAGAAGAAATATGAATTTCGACCAGATTCGCAACAAGATAAGCCAAATGAAATTTAATATTGAATCTTATCTACAAAGCAATGGAAAAACGTTAGGAGATCAAGGAGAGGTGTTATGGAAGAATAATGCTGCAGTTCCAGCAATCACTGGTTCTATACCCCCAGCACGTGGTTCGTTCTCTGACATCTACGAATTTTTAAAAGAAAAAGCTCAGCTAACTTAAGCGTAACAATTTTATGAGCAAACTAATGCTAAAGTTTTTCTACAAACTCGTTAACTTCATAAAAATCAACTTGCTGCCAATTTATGTACCCACGCTTTAAGTTTCTTTCTTTCATTTTTCTCATGTAGTCTCTGACTTTGGTTGTGGAAAAAACTAGAACTTTTATTGGGGCGTTACTTTTAAAAAGTAGCTTAGAAATGTCATGCATAATTTTTCCTAGTTGACCGGACTGAATGGTTCTCTTGCTTTGGATGGTTTCTTCAGTTATACCTAGCACTTCAATTGCCATTATTTCTATTCTCTTACTTAGAATCCGCTTTAATCCAACTATATCAATTCCAGAAGGTTCATTAGGAGGATACTCTGTTAGAAACTCCATGTCTGGTATCTTCTGTTTCAAAACTTGGTATAAACCATTTTTTAGATACTCGTGATATTCTAGTTTCGTTGGAAAATCTCTATAGGTTTTCTCAAAATATTTCATTATGCATCACTGGAATTTGATTTTTCGAAGCTTGCTAACATTTTCAACGATAATCTTAGTTGCAAATTCAATCTCTTCTTCTGTATTAAACCTAGTAAAACCAATTCTAATGGAAGTATGCGCTCTTTCCGGACCGAAACCAAGGGCAAGTATAACATGAGAAGGCTCCACGTTCAAAGTTGTGCAAGCCGAACCAGAGGAAATAGCCAACTTTGAGCTCACAGCACGTATCAACGCTTTATTTTCAACACCTTCGAAAGATACATTCAGATTATGGCTCAACCTCTTCTCTGGATGCCCATTCAGTTCTACTGGACTGCCTTTTTCGTTAAAAACATCCCACATATACTCTCTCCATCGATCAGATCGTTTTTTCTCTTCAATCATTTCCTTTACGGCAATTTCGAAAGCTTTACCAAATCCAACAATACCCGGCACGTTAAGAGTACCGGACCTAATTCCTTGCTCATGCCCACCGCCGTAAATTATTGGAGAAGGTTTGGCATCCAGATTTGTGTGTCTCACATATAACGCACCAACACCCTTCGGTCCATACATCTTGTGAGCAGAAATAGACATAAGATCTACTTTGAATTTCTCGACATCCACGGGGATATGCCCAGCCGCCTGAGCAGCATCTGTATGGAAAAGAACACCGTATTTTTTTGCAATCTCTCCAATTTCTATAATTGGAGCAATAGTGCCAATCTCATTATTTGCAGTCATTACTGAAATTAAGATTGTCTTATCACAAATAGCTTCCTCAAGTTTCTTTAAATCTATCACGCCAAATTTATCAACAGGCACATAGGTAACACGCTTACCCATTTTCTCTAGATGTTTGCACACGTCCAAGACAGACTTATGTTCAGTAACACACGTAATAATATGGTCACCTTTATCAGCATGCTTTTCCACGAGTCCTAATATAGCTATGTTGTTAGATTCGGTAGCACCACTCGTAAATATTATATCTTCAGGTTTTGCATTAATACAACGCGCAATTTTTTTGCGGGCATTTTCAACAGCTTCTGAGGCCTCAGATCCATAAAAATGATCAATACTCGAAGCATTACCAAACCGTTCAGTGAAATAGGGAAGCATCTCCTCAAGGACACGTGGATCTAACGGCGTTGTAGCCTGAGAATCCAAGTAAATTGGAAATTTCATTTTGATTTCTTCCCCGAATCAGGTAACAACTCATAAAGATCCATTAAATCCTTAACTTTTTCAAAAAGTATTATAGCACCGCGATTAAGATGTGCCCTAAATTGAGGGAGAAGATCTCTTTTATAATCCAAACCATCACTCAGCAACCTCTCCTTTAACAACGCGATAAAAAATCTGTCCCATTCCCCCGTCAATGTATAACGGTTAAACTCTTGTCCATTTTCATCATAATCATTTGGATTCGGTACAGCGGGCTCACTTAAAGAAAGACAAAAACCTATCCTACACAAAATATTTGGCGTCAGTCCAGTTCGACCCTTAAGTATAGACAGACGTACCGTTGCAATTTTACTTATTCTTATTCTATTGAAGCTCATATACCGGTAAAACCTCCCTATTTTCAAAATATCCATCCTTAATGCATGATGCCTTTTGAGCCCCGTCATATTCAAGAAGATACGCTTTTGAAACATATTTTTTAAGTACATTAAAAGTTGCCGCATCTATCTCTGTATCAGTAGAAAAAATTATAACCTGATGAGAAGCGTTTGGAAAAAATCGTTCCACAATATTTCGCCTATGTTCTTTATCCAATCTCCCCAATGGGGTGTCAATAATAAAGGGAATCGAGCGCCCAGAAGAACGCGCTAGAGCCCAGCACAAGGATACAGCATATATCTGTCTCTCTCCAGCAGATAGCGTATTTGCTGGAATGATATCGCCATCACAGTCCACTAAATTGACATTAAAAGTTAAAGGATCAACGTCCACTTTTTGGATGAAGTGTTTCTTGTTGAATAGAAGATTAAAGCAGTGAAGAAAATTCTGTGAAAATTCAGCCACTTTTTCCTCACGAAGAGTAGCTAAATACTCCTCTAATGCATTTTGGGCTTTTTCTACGAGAGCCAACCTTTCTTTTATGTTTTCATTCTTAATTTTTTCCTCAACGCTCTTTTGCAACTCTCTCATAACATGATTAAGTTCATTTTTGATCTGACGCTCTCTTTCCTCTAAAGAAGAAAGCTTTTCTTGATACCTCCCAAGTTTTTCATGAAGCTCTCCTAATCTGCGAATGAGTGGATGCATTACGTCATCCGACGGAACACTGAACAAAAATTTCTCGATTTTTTGGCGAGTTCTAATCAACTTCTCTAGTTGTAAAGAGAGTTGCGTTAGACGCAAAGGGACATCATTTAACGCCGATTCAATCCATTTTAAGATTTCCTCTCTTTCAACTGAAGAAAGGGGATGAATTATTTCTTTACAAGAATTGTTAGCCAATTCAATTTTATTCTTTAGTTCGCTTAGGATTATACTTACGACTTTAGGTCTATCCTCAGGCGATATCCTTAACGAATTCCATGATGAAGAAAATTCGATACCTTGTATAAGCTTATCCAACGACATATTAAGAAAGTTTATTGCGGCAGACTTTTGCTGTTCTCTTTCTTCTTCAATCAAACGCCTTTTAAGAGCACGGCAAAGGTCTGGGGCGTAAGTGAACGGTAGCAAATTGGAACATAAGTCACG